>ENA-OQJV01000042-OQJV01000042.1-human-gut-metagenome-genome-assembly--contig:-NODE-42-length-19572-cov-1.971407_pt1 | contig 19572 bp, 22 predicted proteins | sample MGYA00242616_ERZ504783 | MGnify/ENA primary metagenome ERZ504783 (study PRJEB26092, sample SAMD00036360) | human gut metagenome | host: Homo sapiens | study: EMG produced TPA metagenomics assembly of...
CACCAAAGAAGAGAAGGAATGAACCGCAAACTACATTGGCAAAACCATTAAGCCAAGCACGTTTGTGATTTTCCTTCTGAGTCTGAGTTATCATCAACAGCAGAGATTGTAGAGAAGGTACCGAGGATGTTGTTTGGATTCTCAGTTTGAAGATAATAAGGTTGGTGAACCAAACCACGATAGCTTGTCCTAAGAAAGCACCGAGAAGTTGAGCAATCAAGTAACCTGGAACGGCTACCCATGAGAACAAGCCAGATGCAGCAAGTCCAAGTGTGAAGGCTGGGTTGATGTGGTTACCAGAAACATCACCAAACATAAGTGCTGGCATCATTACCGCAAAACCATAACCAAAACCAATAACAAGCCATCCAGACTTACTACCCTTAGTCCCTTTAAGCTCAACATTGGCAACCGAACCATTACCAAGTGCAACCATCAAAGCTGTCCCAATAAACTCAGTAATGTACTTCATAATCCAATCATGACTGAGCGCTTCTTTTAGAAAATCATTCATTTGTCTCTTTATTTCCTTTCGATTTTTACAATAATTTAGACATCTATCATTTTATCAAGTATAATGTCTGATGTAAAGATATTTCTGAAATGTTTACGCATTCTTTTTGAGGTTTTTGAATATGAAATTTAACCAGTTTAGTTACATCCCTGTTAGTCCTGAAATTGCTTGTCAGGAACTCCGTTCTTTAGGCTTTGAAGTCTCTCTAGATGCCAGTGCCAAAGCCAATTTTGAGGCTTTTGTTCGCAAGCACTTCCTTTTCTTTGAAGATACTGATTTGGCTTTGAAAAATTGGATTGCTGATACAGAGACTGATCTCCTAACCTTCTTCCAATCAGACCGTCCTTTGACTGCTGACGTCTTTGGTTTGGTAGCTCTTCAAATGCTAGGATTTGTCCCTAATGTAGACTTTACAGATAGTGTTGCTTTCCTAGAGGAAATGGCTTTCCCAATTACTTTTGATGGTAGCCTTAATAACCTCCATCAATTGCTAGCAACACGCACACAGTCTGGCAATACCTTAATTGATCAGTTAGTGGCTCAGGATTTGATTCCTGTAAGTAATAACTACGTCTTCTTTAATGGTAAGATCTTGGCAACATTTGACACTAATCAGCTTCACCGTGAGGTGGTTTATGTCGAAACACCTGTAGATACCGATAAAGATGGGCAGTTAGACTTGGTCAAGGTGACTATCTTACGTCCTGATGTGGACTTCCCAGTTCCAGCCATGATGACCGCAAGCCCTTATCAACAAGGGACTAACGAGCCTGCTTCAGATAAGCTTACCCACAAGATGGAAGGTGATTTGCTCGTCAAACCAACAGGTGAAATCTCCCTTAGCCAACCTGAAATCGAGGCACCAGAGGCAGACCTTACGCCTATCAATCCTGTCACAAAGGCTCAGGAGCGTTTTGCTCACACAGATACCTACACGCTTAACGATTACATGTTGGCTCGTGGTGTGGCTTCTATCTATGTATCGGGTGTCGGTACCTTCAATTCCGAAGGCTTCATGACCTCTGGAGACTATCAACAAGTTCTGGCCTATAAAGCTGTCATCGACTGGCTCAATGGTCGTGCACGCGCCTTTACTAGCCGTAGTAGACAGCATACCATCACTGCAGATTGGGCATCTGGTAAGGTGACTACTACCGGACTTTCATACTTAGGTACCATGTCCAACGCCCTTGCTACAACTGGTGTCGACGGTTTGGAGATGGTCATCGCTGAAGCAGGTATTTCTTCTTGGTACGACTACTATCGTGAAAATGGACTCCTCGTCAGTCCTGGAGGATACCCTGGTGAAGATCTCGACACCTTGACTGAATTTACCTATTCTCGTGCCCTATTAGCTGGAGAATACCTACGCCACCAAAAAGACTACCAAGCCTACCTCAAAGAGCTAAGCACAGCCATTGATCGTACGCATGGTGATTATAGCCAGTTTTGGCATAACCGTAACTATGTGCAGTTCGCAGACCGTGTTAAAGCTACCGTTGTCTTTACACATGGTAGTCAAGACTGGAATGTCAAACCGATTAACGTCTATCAAATGTTCAATGCTCTTCCTGACACTCTTGAAAAACACTTCTTCTTCCACAATGGTGCCCACGTTTACATGAATGCTTGGCAGTCTATTGACTTCCGAGAAAGCATGAACGCCTTGATTTGTCAGAAACTCCTTGGTTTGGAGAATGGCTACACACTGCCTACTGTTATCTGGCAAAACAACCAGTCTGAACAGACCTGGGAAGTCCTCGATAACTTTGGACACGACAATGGTAAAAACATTCCGCTTGGTGAGGCTGAAGCTAGTATCGCTAACCATTATGAAGAGGAAACCTTCACCAAATATGGTAAAGCTTACCAAAGCTTCAAGGATGACCTCTTTGCAGACAAAGCCAATGCCATTACCTTGGACTTTGAACTGGACCAAGATATCCAGATTAATGGTCGTGTCCACCTAGAGCTCAAGGTTAAGTCTAACACAAACCGTGGTCTCATTTCGGCCCAAGTTCTAGAAATGGGTGACAAGAAGTATCTCGCACCTATTCCCGCACTCAAACGCATGAATCTAGATAACGGCCGTCTCTTCAAGGAAGAAGCCTTACGTGAATTGCCATTCAAGCAGGCAAAATACCGTGTCATTACCAAGGGACACCTTAACCTGCAAAATCGTAAAGACCTCCTCACCATTGAGAATGTCACTCCAAATGAATGGATGACTATCGGCCTGGACTTGCAACCAACCATCTACAAACTCAACAAGGGCGACAAACTCCGACTTGTTCTCTATACCACAGACTTTGAACACACTATTCGTGACAATAGTGACTACGAATTAACCGTGGACCTAAGCCAAAGTCAGATGACATTGCCTTATTAACTTTTTATCACAAAAAATCCCATAGGATAATGACTCCCATGGGATTTTTTGATTGTGTAGAAATAAACAAGATTTAGACTTCAATTTTTACGATTGATTTTAATATTATTTAAACAAATGATATATCCAAGACAATGGAATAATACAAAGATATGCCAGTAAAAATAGAGCATAAAGCTATCAGATTTGATTATACGAAATAAAAAAGAAAATTGACAACTAAATAAAATAGAGAACCACAGCGTCTTCTTAACGAATAAAAAGTATTGATGCCATATCTCTTTATCACCCAAAGTAACTTTAGATTTTTTACTTAGGAAAAGATGCATCAAGATCTCTACTAGACTGCTAAGTACTGTTAAAACCAGAATCTTACTTAGAGGAATACCTAAAAAGAATCCCATCCACTCAATAAGCAATTGGGACAAAACAATGGCCGTAAGGGCACGTAGATTTTTTTGACATAAAACTTAAACCTCACACTTCTCTCAAACAGTAAAGTTTTTACAATACCTAGAAAGTTACCAAAGCATAGATAAGCACTTACAGCCTCGCTATCTTTATAAGCACGTCTATCATAAACTGCGATTCTAACCTCGTTCACTTTGTTTAATGATTTTAAGCACTCTAGGTGTCAGAAAAGCTAGTAAACAAATATCCAAAACAATCACAACAATAATGATTAAGCTCCATTCGGCATCTCTCACCGTCAGCAAACGATAAATACCAGCTAAAATAATAGCCAAATGTGCCAAGCCCATGCCAGCGTAAATTTGTTTAAGAGTAAACTGTCGTTCTTCAAGTGGACGACGGTCAAGCTCTCGCTTAATCAACAATGGCAACACAAGCAAAAGATTGATAGCAATGCCAGAGGCAGCCAAAATAAGAAAGAAGAACCATTATATAATAATTCTAAACCAATATTTCCACATATCAAACCAAAGGCAACAACCATGAGTCGTAAATAAAGTAACGTTCCTGAACGAAGTCGGTTAAGATAAGGCATCGCACTCTCCTTTCATCACAATCACTTGTCCGCTTGGCATAATCATAACTAGGACTTAAGGTTCTTTCTCTGCTCCACAACAGGTTGGAAAAGAACCTTTTTGCCCCATCTTCCTTTTCTCAATGGACAACTCAGCCTTAAAACCAAGAAACCCTCCCTAATGACATCAATAGCCATAACGAATCGCTAGCAATTTTCGCAACTCTGCCATTCGCTCCTCGATAAAGGGAGACAAGGTTAGCTGGTCTTTTTCTGACCACTTCGGATATTTCCAGTGACATCCTGCTTAAGATATAGGGAGTGGCTGAACGAGAGTCTGCAAGTTCCGTTCGGTAGGAGTGCAGGACCTGCTTCAAATCAGCATAATCTGGCTTATCTCCAATAGTTTCAATTACTTCATCGATGATAGCTACTGCTTGTTCTCGTCTCTCTTTGCCTCCTGCAAACCATTTAAGTCCTGTCATTAAGAAAACCTCCTTATTTCTTTCAACTAATTTTTCAATCACATCTTTAGTATAGCACCCTGATAATCATTTAAAAGCCAGCGTCCCAAAAAGTGGCTATATGTCCTAAATGGCAGCCAAATCCAAATTGGATGCTGACTAGATAGAGCATTTAAAGCTATATTCCCATTGACTACTCCTAGGATTGCTGATACGACACGTAAAGAACGTAACACAGCAGAACTAAATTTTTGTAATATCACCATTTTAACTCCTTTTTTACTAGGACTATTTAAACAAATTATAAGGTATTATCATAGAAATGATTGGCTATTATTTCTGAATCTAGAATAGCTAAAACCTCGTAAATATCACATTAATCGTGACAGATTAGAGTAACGACATCACTTCTCATTTCTACAAATCAGCTGACTAAGATCATCAGAGAGCGATGAAGAAACATAAAGTGACAAGGTATAAAAATAAAAATGTTCTTTCTTGATGCCAGAAAAATGTTATCACACATTGAATACAGACAGCCAAAATAACTTGCACGATAAATTTAATATATTTTCTAGAAATAACAAATTGTTCCAATAGTAATCCTCCTTTCATGACATTTTTTGAAGACCCAGACCCTGCAAGTTTTGTCTATACGATAGAAGAATATCCTTCAAACATTGGAAATTCACTCTAATTTTCACATGTTTCATTAATCACTTTCTTATTATAACACTTTTATGCAACGTAAATTGAATAATGTCACAAACGGTTACTATATTTTCTGAATGGTGGGGTTAGAGTGAGCTTTAGAGTCTTTTCCTCTCAAGATAGTGACAAAACACAAGTAATCGGATTATCTAGGACTCAACATTATTTCTTAAATTGTGTCCATTTTTTAAAAAGCAGACTATAAAGAAGCAAGGTTAGCCCCAACAAGTTAATGGTATGGTGGACTGCATCCAAACTTCTAAATAGATTAGCGAGGCCCATTCCGATGAGAATGGTAGCCAGTAAATACGGTTTTGAGTTTTTGAACATACTTTTCTCCTTAAAGTGTTTTTAGCTTTCTGTGCAAAGCTATGATTTTTATTATAGATTGGAAGCCGATAAAAAAGTAGTGACATAAATGTCACTACTTGTCTGACCTTATATCCTTGATAATCGTACACATAAGAAAGAGAAAAAGACATAACCCAATAATATTTAGGCATTGAAGTCCAAAATTCAGTTTTTCTCCCAAGTTATGTAAGGCAACAAGGATGAAGCCCATAGACATCATTAGAGATACTAGGTGTTTTTTAGTCATGATTATAGATACCTTTTATCTTTTAAAATATTTTTTGACTTGCAAGTAAGCTAGAAAATCACAGAGGATTAACAAAAGCATTAATACGGCTAGTACTATACGGTCTGTGGTATCACTGAATGTAAGTAATGTGTAAAACTCTACACAAAGCACTAGAAATGAGATGACCAGAAAGACAATGAAGGACTGCCGTATTGTTAACGGATTTACTGAATCTGGACGTTTCTTAAGCAAACGGTAGAGCAGTCCATTAACAAAAATGACTACGAAAGCTAGTGCTCCGACTGACTAACCAAATCTCTGGAGAGGTCTTGCTTTTGTAGAGAGAAATACTGGTACTTATAAGGAAAACTGCCAGTACAGCAGTGACGACCCTAGAAAAATCGGCAATACTCTTGGAACTAATATTCTTTAAACTTCATGATAAAACACCTAAATTATGAATAACCTCAGTCAGTCTTGTAAACTGAATAAGCTATTACATTAAACTCTATTCCTTTCTGTATTTTTTTATACTGCTGTAAGATCTCAAAAAAGACCTTAGCGATTACATTCTACTGGAGATGTAATACAGTAGCGTCATTAGTACTGATACTTTAAATAGGCGAATATACATATCTTTGTTTTTTCTATTACTAAGATATGCAATCAAATATAATATAATCTCCGCTATTATCAGCAAGAATAATTTTACTTCGGGAACATCAAAAATAAGCATTTGCAAGCCCCGAAGTAGCACATATCATAGTATAACCCCCTGCGGAAACAGGTCCTGCTGCCCATGCCATGAGCATACCACCTAGACAGCCACCAATTACTGCTCCAACTTTCCCACACCAGAAATAATTTCTAGCTCAGCATCGCACATCTTATTATACTTAGTCACATTCATTTTTTAACCTCTCTAAAAGCTCGCTCCGATACATGCTAGCCCACCAGCAACTGCTCCAACATGTGCTCCTACAAATGCTCCTGGAAATGCTGTAACACCAAATGCTGCCATACCACCTGTAAATCCAGCACCTGCGCCAGTTAAAGCTCCTCCAAAGATTAAATCTTTACATCTATTTCCACCTTCAACGTTTGCAAGTGCCTCAAGATCGAGTGTTTCAAAATTGTTCATTGTTTGTGTTATCATTCTAACAACCTCCTAAAATATTATTTTTTAGCTTTTTTCTCTCAAGCTATGGTTTTATTATAGGGTGGAAGACAACAAAAAAGTAGTGACATAAATGTCACCACTCGATTTTGATTTTTAAGAAATCTTTTCGAATATAGAATCTATGCTCTAAACTATCTTACTCTCCTTCCATTGCACCTGCTTGTAGGCTGTACATCTTGTGGTAGGTGCCGCCGAGGGCTAGGAGCTCCTCATGGCTACCGTGTTCGATGATGCGACCCTTGTCTAAGACATAGATGCAGTTGGCATCTTGGATTGTCGATAGGCGGTGGGCAATGGCAATAGTTGTGCGTCCTTGACGCATTTTTGCTAGAGAATTTTGGACAATAGCCTCTGTCTCTGAATCAATATTGGCTGTCGCTTCATCCAAAATCAAAATCTTAGGCTGGCTAGCAACGGTCCTAGCAAAGGCTAGAAGTTGGCGTTGGCCAGTTGAAAAACTTGAACCTCGTTCAGAAACTGGAGCATCGTAGCCTTCTGGAAGTTTGTCGATAAAGTGATTGGCATCCACAAACTCAGCGGCTGCTTTAATCTCTTCATCAGTTAAATCCTGATACATGGCAATATTGGATTTGACTGTACCATGATAGAGAAAGGGTTCCTGAAGAACAAGACCAATGTTCTTACGCAGCTCTGCCTGACTATAATCGCGAATATCCACACCGTCAAGAAGAACTCGGCCTGATTGGAACTCATAGAAACGCATAAACACGTTGATAATAGAGGATTTCCCGGAACCTGTAGAACCGACAAAGGCGATGGTTTCTCCTTTATTGACAGAGAAGGATATATTATCCAAAATCTGGTGCTTGCCATCATAGGAGAAGGAGACATTTTCAAAACGAATATTCCCCTCAGTAACCTTGGCATCTGTATCTCTCTGCTCAGGTTCATAGGTGCGCTCGTCAATCAAGGCAAAGACTCGACCGGCTGAGACCATAGAAGTTTGCAAGGTTGAGAAGTTTTGCGTCACTTCAATCAAGGGATCAAAGAGACGGTTAATGTACTGGATAAAGGCATACATGGTCCCCGCTGTGATACCCAGATAGATGCCACGATAGCCAAAATAGGACATGAGAACAGCATAGCCCAGGAGCTTTAGTAAGCTCATGGCTGGGCGTAGAAAGAGAGAATCTAGTGACATGGAACGGCTAGCATAAATCAGGTGTTCCTCATTAATAGCATCAAACTCTTTTTTGAGGCGTTTCTCTTGGTTAAAGGCCTGAATAATACGAATCCCTTCGATACTCTCTGACAGTTTGGCATTTATATCTGAAAGCAAGGCTCTGGTCTTTTCAATGATGACCACTGATTTTTTGCGGTAGAGATTAACCAAAAGAACAATCAGAGGAAGAAAGAGCACAATAAGCCCGGTCAGACGAATGTCCAAGATCATCATGGTGTAAAGGGTGGTAACAAAGATAAAGATAGCCGAAATAAAGCTAGACAGAATCCCTGAGAACATCTCACTAATAGTCTCTGTATCATTGGTCAAGCGGGAAACGATAGAGCCCGATGGAGTCTTGTCAAAGTAGGACATCCCCAATTTTTCCATATTGGCAAAGGCATCTCGGCGAATATCCCTGACAATACTGTAGGACACACGCGCAAAAAAGAGATTTCCCAAATACTGAACTAGCGTCTGCAAGAGATAAAGACCATAGTACCCAATCAGAATCAAGCTTGCCGCTTGATTCATATCATGAAGATAGTGGTCGATAAAATAAGAGGCCACAAGGGGAATGATACTCTTGATAACCGTTGTGGACAAGAGGAAGGCTAAAGCTAGAAAGGTCAAGAATTTGTAAGGCTTGAGATAGGTCAAGAGACGCTTAAACACAGACCATTGGTTTTGATTAGGCATCGGCTTCTCCTCCTTCCATTTCTAACTGTTGAGACTCATAGGTCTTGGCATACCAACCACCCTGAGCTAGCAAATCCTCATGATGGCCACGTTCAATAATTCGACCATCCTGCATGACTAAGATGAGGTCAGCGTGCACCACCGCACTCAGACGATGGGCGGTAATGATAGTCGTCTTGTCCTTACGGGTATGTTTGAGATTGTCAATAATAGCATATTCTGTCTTGGCATCAACCGCAGATAGGGAGTCGTCCAAAATCAAAATGTCTGGATCCAAAATCATAGCCCGACTCATGGCCAGACGTTGTTTTTGACCACCTGATAGGCTGACACCCTTTTCACCAATGATCATTTCAAAACCTTCAGGCATATCCTTGATATCATCATAAACTTGAGCTAACTTAGTTGCTTCCTCTACCTTGTTCAAGGAGAGATCAGGATTACCAAAGCGGACATTGTCTAAAATGGAACTGGCAAAGAGAAACTGGTCTTGAGGAACATAGCCCATCAAGCTACGCAAGTCTGATAGGCGATAATCTCGGATGTTATGACCATTCAAATAGATGGCTCCTTGATTAACATCGTGCTCCCGCAAGAGCAACTTGACAAGGGCCGTCTTTCCTGAGCCAGTCTGTCCAACCAAACCAAGGGTTTGGCCCTTGTCCAAGGTGAAATGAATATCTCGCAAAGTATCCTCATCCTCAAAAGCAAAGCGGTCAATCGCATATTCTAAGCGACCATTTTCGATACTTCGGAGAGGATGTGCAGGATCTTGAACATCTGATTCCTGCTCCAGAAGATTTTCAATACGTTGGTAGGATACATTTCCCCTCTGTGTGATATTAAAGAGGAAACCAATGGCCATCAAAGGCCAAACCAACATATCCAAATAGGTAATGAAGGTTACTAAATTTCCGACCGTTATCTGATTAGCCTGAATCAATAAACGGCCCCGACAAGAAGGGTTAAAACATAAGATGAGCCAACAAAGAGCAAGACCAAAGGATACAAAAAGGCTGTCATACTTCATGGTATGCATATTCTTTTTAAAAGTCATCTTATTGGTCTCTTGGAAGGACTGAAGCTCAGCCTCCTGATAGCCAAAAGACTTGGTTACCTTGATCCCTGATACCGACTCCTGAACCTTATTATTAAGTTCTGAAAAGGCTGCCTGGGATTCTCCAAAAGCTTTATGGGTCTTGCGTCCCAAACGGCTGGTCGCAAAAGCCATGAAGGGTAGGGGTAAGACAGCCACCAGGGTCATCTGCCAGGAAATGCTGAAGAACATGGTGATTAAGGTTACCAAGGCTGTGATAGAAGCATCCACGGCTGACATGACACCCCCACCAGCCAAGCGGGTTAAGGAGTTGATATCATTAGTTGCATGAGCCATGAGGTCCCCTGTTCGGTACTTTTGGTAAAAAGAAGGCGACATCTTGGTAAAATGCTCAAAAAGGCGTGACCTCATAATCTGACCCAAGCGATAAGAGGTCGCTAAGATATACATCCGCCAAACATAGCGCAAATAGTACATTCCTAAAGCTGCCAAAAGCAAATACACAAGATTCAAAAGCAAGATCTGATTGGTCAATTTCCCCGATGTAATAGCATCAATGACCCGCCCCATAACCATAGGAGGAATCAGATTGAGTAACGAAACCAGACTCAGTGCCAAAATCCCGACAATATACCGGCGTTTTTCTAACTTGAAAAACCACCAAAGTTTTGCAATGATTGATTCTTTAAAAGACAAGTTACTCCTCCTATCCTTACAAATGGTTAATAATAGACCTCGTATAAGTCTCTTATGATAAGGTTACTTCCAATAGCGATAGATTGTGCCATCTTCTAACTGAAAGTGACCAATATAAGATAACTTCCCAAAATCAGTAGACTCTGGCAATTGATAAGCAAAGGAATCAAAATTATATACCTTGTTCCCACCATCCACAGAGTAACTCTCCTTATCATGGATAACTGATTCATCTTTCTTAGGGTTCCAAATGCGTCTGATTTCATCAGATGTCTTATACTCTCTGACAAAATTGTACAATTCAAAGTTAGTTGCCTCACTGAGATAGCGACCATCGGTGTTGTAGTTGGCTAATTGAGGCTCTCTCTTAGACTCAGAATAATTCCAAACCGTGTCCTCTTTCTCGCATGATATCGGCATCACGGCCACTTTGATAAGTATCTGCCTTAACCATCGTCATTGTTGCTCCTAACGTTAATACGGTGACTACTGTCATCATTAAGTGTTTCATTGTTTCTCCAAAAGTGTTTATTCATTTTTCCCTCTTTTGAATGTGTTGTATTTGTATGATAGAAAATAAGTGAAACCTGAGACGCGTAGGGTCCCAGGTTTTTTACTCTTTAAAATGCGTTTGAATCAGTTTTACAAGGAAGCGGTAGACACCTAGTGCCACCAAACCTCCCAAAGTATTGGTCCATAAATCATCTAACTCAAAGACACGATTAGCATCAATGAGAAGGTCTAGAATGACTTGTCCAACCTCAATCGTCAAAGACATGATAAACGTGGCTAAAAGGACCCTTTGCCAAGACCTGAATCTGGGGTACAAGGCTAAAAGTCCTAAAATCAGCGGACTCAGCAAGAAAATATTGGTCACATTTTGCCCAAGCACAAAGACAATCTCTTTAAGACTATCCAACTGATAAAAAGTTGGTCAAACTATTGAATGGGGTCAAGAGGACCACCACACGACCAAAATGTTGAATCCCAGGAGTTTCAACACCTTCAACTAGCCCGTACTGGGGTGTCCAACATAGGAGCACTAAACAAAGGAGATAAGCACAGACCAAAACTCGGCTTAGCTTTCTTCCTTTTGATGTTAGTTCTCCATCCTTATCTACCCAAGTCTTAAGCTGAAACATCTTACTTACCTTCTGATTTACCAGAAGCTTCTGCTACTGCCTTTTGACGGTCACGTTTCATAGTGTTTGAACGCAATTGTCCACAAGCTGCGTCGATATCTGTACCGTGCTCTTGACGAACCACGCAGTTGACTCCATTTTTCTTGAGCACATCGTAGAAGGCCGCCACACGTTCTTTCGTTGAACGGCTATATTGGTCGTGCTCTGATACTGGATTATATGGAATCAAGTTGATGTATGACAACTTACGGATTTTCTTAGTCAAATCAGCCAACTCTTGAGCATTTTCAGGGTGGTCATTGACCTCATTAAGCATGATATACTCAAAAGTTACACGACGGTTGGTTGTCTGGATGTAATACTCGATAGCTTCAAAGAGTTTTTCAAGTGGGAACGAGCGGTTGATACGCATGATGCTTGAACGAAGGTCATTGTTAGGCGCGTGAAGTGATACGGCAAGGTTAACTTGAACACCTTCGTTAGCAAATTCCTTAATTTTTGGTGCCAAACCAGATGTTGACACGGTGATGTGACGCGCTCCAATGGCAAGACCATTGTCATTGTTAATGGTACGCAAGAAGCGAAGCACATTGTCATAGTTATCAAATGGCTCACCGATACCCATAACAACCACGTGGCTGACACGTTCACCGTCACCACGATCGTCAAAGTATTTTTGTACCAACATGATTTGCGCCACAATCTCACCAGCAGTCAAGTCACGTTGTTTCTTAATCAAACCACTGGCACAGAAAGTACAACCGATGTTACATCCAACCTGGGTTGTCACACAGACAGACAAACCATAGTGTTGACGCATCAAAACCGTCTCAATCAACATACCATCTGGCAATTCAAAAAGATATTTAACAGTACCATCTTTAGATTCTTGAACGATACGTTGTTTCAATGGGTTTACGCAGAAATTCTCATTCAATTTAGCAATGAAATCCTTTGAAATGTTGGTCATTTCTTCGAAAGATTGCACACGCTTCTTGTAGAGCCAATCCCAAATTTGTGTAGCACGGAATTTCTTTTCACCGTGTTCCATAGCCCAATCAATCAACTCGTCACGAGTAAGACCATAAATAGAAGGTTTGTAGCCTTCCATATTCTCTAACTTCTGACGTTTACGGCGTTCTGGTTTTGCTTGTGTTGTTACTTCTGACATAGTTTAATTTCCTTTTTTTCTGATTGTGAAATGCTGACCATCTGACTTGGTCTGGCTTTGTTTCTTCGATGGGGTGTTTTGACCTTTAGATTTTGGAGCTTGCTTCTGACTCTTCTTGAAGTTAGGCTTACGCTCACGACCACCGTCCTCGGATCTAGATTTGAACTTAGGACGACGCTTGATTTTCTCAAAGCTTGGGCCCTCTTGGTCCCTATCTCTTCGTTTGGACTTGTCTGGCTTTTGCTTAGCAGAAGCTTTTTGCCCCTTATTCTTTTGAGAAGCATTGCACTCTCTAGATTCCTGAGAGGCATTACGACGATTATTAGAACGACGGCGCTTGCGACGAGGCTCCGTCTCCTCTTCAAAGACGATTAACTGACGGCTCTTCATTTTTCAAAATAAAGTAGGCACAGCCAAAGGCACAGTATTCACGCAAATACTCAGACAATCGGCTAAATGCGGTCTGTTTTACGCGTATTAGGGCGCTCGTCCTCGTAAAATCCCTTAAGGCGAAGCTGATCATTGGACCAGTCCCCAACGATATAATCATACTTGAGCATGATTTCAGAAAAACGTTGCCCAAAGCGGGTAGCGTCTAAAGCATCCTTGTGATTTTCAAGAACTGTAAACTGACAGGCATCTGATTTCAGAAGATCAGCCACATACACAAAGTCTGGCCCTGGATATTTATTATAATTAAACATTTCTGGCAAGATTTCTTTACGCATGTGCCATCCTTTCTGCTCTCTCTTATTTTCTATCATGATGCTGTAATAAAGTCTCTATATCTTATCCCAATTGGCACCATTTTTTCCTAAATACTTGGCCACAAGTTCCCTTAACAAATCTGGAAAAAGAAGAGTAACTTCCTTTTCCTTAATTGTAGGAAAGTAAGAAGCAAAGTAGTACTGGTCCACAAGGACCAAACTAAACTTCTCATTGGAATCTACAACCCTTCTATTATACAACAAATTACCGTTTTTGTAAGCAAAATTCCCCGTGATTACTTCACCAAATGTCTTCCCTCTAAATCCCATACCTTTAATAGCCTGATTTTTAAGGAGTTCAGCCTTAGTAAAAACTTCCTGACAGATTTCTTTGAGTTCTTGTCCTGTCACGACTAGACGTGCCATCCGCATCTGATGAGGAAGGGCTTCTTGCAGGTCTGCCATGGTCACTTGAGGACCTAGTGTTTTCATGATAAGTCCAGTATTTAAAAGCGTTAACTGGCTATGAGTCTCCTGACAAACAGCCTGTAAAACCAATTGACAGGTCTCATCAAAATCTAGTTCTCGACCTAGATTAGCTACCTTTTTCTGAGCTAAACGACGATGGCCTTCCTCACGCATAGCCTTGATAAAGGCTTCGTCCTCCTTGTCTAAATCCAAGATGTAGGACTTGGTGGGAATAGCCTCGACCTGACATTCTATCAATCGCTCATTTTCCACAGTAAGGTCAATACAGCCAAGATAATAACCATATCTGTCAGCAGCTGCTAAATAGGTTTCATTGACTAATTTACCCTCTTCAAAAAGGTGATGTGTGTGGCTCCCAATGACAAGGTTTACCTGTGGATAAGTCTCTGCAATCTGCTCATCATAACGTACACCTAGGTGGCTAAGAACGACAACTATATCTGCATCCCTTACCTCAGGACGAGCCAAATCCTCTTCCAACCGAGCCATAGGCTCTAACACCTGCCAACCGTTGGGAGCATAGGTGATGTAATATGGGAAGGTATAGGCTAAGAAAGCAATGTTTGTACCTGCCTTAGTTTTGTGGATAAAATAGGGCTTAGCCCATTCAGGTTGTCTTCCCTCATCCTTGAGATTTCCTATGATAGGCTGAAACTTAGCCTGCTCATAAAGACAGTCTAGCTCCTCCTTGGCCAGACCAATCCCCTCATTATTTCCAATAGTCGCATAGTCTATCCCCAACTCATTCATCAGGGCTACATTAAAACGCCCAGCGGTCGCATCAGACAAGGGATGGGACTTATCCACATTGTCCCCAAGATCTACCTTAATCAGCTCTCTATCCGTCTGACTCAAATCATCCACAGCGCGCTTGAGTTGTGGATACTGTTCAAAATGAGAGTGTAAATCATTGATATGAAGAATTCGAATCTTGTCTTTCATGACTCCTATTGTAGCACTTTTGCTATAAAAAAACTTGACAATCATTCTGCCAAGTTTTTACATGCTATTTTTCAAACAGGAACGTATTCCTAGTTAACTTTCTTTTTAACATATTCTTCTGCGAGATGATAGACGTCATCTGCTAGGGATATACTGACATAGATGCACACAATTGAGAAAATTTCTCCTCTAAAGTGTTGCCAAGCAAAGAATATAAGCCCATAAATTAGGAGAGCAAGTACTATTTGGCCAAAAAATTGACTCAGTAATCGCCTAATAACGACAAATAAGGCCATAAGTAATCCCATCTTTAATACCATAACCAATACCCTTTAAGGCTGCACCTTGCCAAGTACCTGTTTGAATACCACCTTTAATGGCTCCTCCAACAGCCCCGACGCCTACGGCAGCTGTAGCTCCCCAAAAACTACATGCTCCACCCTTAACAGTAGAAAGATCTTCGGAATTAAGTGAGTTAAAATTGTTAATGATTTGTGTCGTCATTAAAACAACCTCCTTTAAAATATTTTTTAGCCTTTTCTCAAAAGCTATGATTGTATTATAGATAGAAAGCCAACAAAAAAGTAGTGACATAAATGTCACTACCTGATTTTGAGAGTTGACTCAACTAATAACCTCAAACTTACACATTATTTTTACTTTTAAACGGAAAGACTTCTTAAAAATAGTCTGTAGATAAAACTATTTAAAAATCTGTCATAGTTTCAGTTCTTAAGACAGCCAATTATTTTTGCGAGTGTAGTGAGCATATACTGAGACTTGACGCTGTGATAATGACGCCTAAAACTTTGTAGTCATAAGCGTTGGGAAGTTTTGAGACCTTAGGCTCAAAAGAAAAATTTATCTTCAAACTAAATAAGCTCTTTTGAGTTTCCAAAAAGGTTTGATAATAATCAAAAAAGCTGAAACACTTTGGTTTCAACCTCTTGAATTTTTAAATTAAAATTTGCTTTCACCTAAAAGCCTGAGCCTAGAAACTTTGCTTCTTAGCTTTACGCTCAGCACGCCCCTTAGCACGGTTAGCCGCACGGCGCTCACGTTTGCGTTTTTCATCAACCTTCCACTGAATTTTCTTCTTGTAGCCAGGCTTGATTTTTTTCTTTTCTTCTTAACCAAACCGATCATTTCCGTATCAAGTTTTTGATAGGCTTTTTCACGGTTGGCACGACGGTCACGGTCATAGGTATCTTGAAACTCGCCGTCCTTATAGACTTTAGGGTCAAAGGTAATCCCCATCTTTTCAAGCTCACGAATATCTGAGTCGTCACTTGGTTGATAAAGGGTAATGGCTGTTCCTGACAAACCATTACGTCCTGTACGCCCCACACGGTGAACAAAGAAGGACAAGTCTTGAGGGATAGCATCATTGATAACATGGCTAACCCCTTCAATATCAATCCCACGCGCTGCAAGGTCAGTCGCTACAATGTACTCAAAATCAAGCTTCTTGACTTGATTCATGATACGCTTACGCTCACGTGGTGGAATACCTCCATGAATTTTGGCAACCTTAAGACCATTTGACACTAGGTAGCTGTGCAAATCGTCTGCACGTTCCTTGGTATTAACGAAAATCATTGCCAGGTATGGTTGCATCCCCTTAAGCATCTCAAGAATCTGTTCATTCTTGTTGCGACCCTTAGTAGATACCAACCAGTTATCAATGGTATCAGCAATAACTGTTGAAGTTTTTGATTTGTTCCATGACTGGATTGGTCAAATACTTCTTCAAGAATGGCTGTTAATTTTTGAGGAATGGTTGCTGAGAAGACCAAAATTTGCACTTCTTTAGGAAGGCTTGCCGCAATCTTGTCCACAGTATCCAAGAATCCCATGTCCATGGTCATATCAGCTTCGTCAACAACAAAGGTATGGGCCTTGTGGATAGCCAAGTCACCAGACTTAACTAGGTCATAGATACGCCCTGGTGTACCGATAACAATATGAGGTTGGGCTACCTTGAGTTTCTCAATCTGACGTTGCTTGTCTGTACCACCCACATAGTTGACCACACGAATTTCAGTCTCAGAGTGTTTGGCAATTTGTTTTGTCGCTTGGTAAATTTGTGTCGCCAATTCACGTGATGGTGCTGTAATAACAACCTGAACATCACCACTCTTTGGATTTAGTTTCTCAAAAATTGGCAAGAGGAAGGTATGTGTCTTCCCTGAACCCGTCTTTGATTCACCAACCAAATCACGACCTGAACGGACTACAGGAATCAATTTCTGTTGAACAGGTGTTGGCTCCTTAAACTTAATCTCGTCAAGAGCCTCCTGAATAAATGTTTTAAATTAAAATCTTTAAATGACATGTTTATTTACTTCTTTTCTATCTAGTCTATCCATATCATTATACAAAAAAAGAGCATTTCTGCTCCTTTCATTTATTTCATAACGTTTCCAAGAACCATCCAAAGGGTAATGGCACTTGCAAGTGCTCCAACGGTCCAAAGGAAAGCATCAACCTTCCACTCTGACCATTTGTCACCCTTACCTGAAAGACCACCCAATTCTAGGTGATGGTGGAATGGTGTCATACGGAAAATACGACGACCTTCTCCATACTTACGCTTAGTGTATTTGAAATAGCTGACCTGTAGCATGACAGAAGCTGTCTCAAAGACATAAACCACACCAATCAAGAGTAGGGTCCACTCTACACGTAAGGCAATAGAGATAACTGCAAGCATAGCTCCAAGTGACAAGGAACCGACATCTCCCATAAAGACCTTGGCTGGCTTGTGGTTAAAGACGAAGAAGCCAAGAAGTGCCCCAATCATAGTGATAATGATGGTCAAGATAGCGAACTCACCCTTGACAAAAGCGATAATCCCATAGGCAATCAAGCTGATAACCACAGAGATAGAAGCTAAACCATCAATACCGTCTGTCAAGTTCACAGCATTTGAGAAACCGACAATCCAGAATAGGACAAAGAGAACATAGAAGACACCGAGATGAATGGTTAATCCACCAATAGCTAGGCTATCTGTCCCACTAGGGAGTACGTGGATAAAGTAGAAAAGCAAACCCGCAATAATCTGCAAGGCCATCTTTTGCCAAGGTTTAAGTCCCTCATTGATTTGACGGAAAATCTTAAGGAAATCATCAAGGAAACCAATGATTCCATAAATCAAAATGACAAAGAGAATCCCCGCTGTGGCACCATAGGCTTGGTGTCCCTCGCTAAAGACGTGGAAGTTGAAAATCAAGCTAACCAAGATGGCAACCACTAGGAAGACTGTCCCTCCCATAGTTGGCGTCCCAGCCTTAGCCAAATGCTGCTTCACATCTTCATGCATTTGTTGGCCACCGATTTTCTTGATTTTGTAGTAAGTAATAAAGTGAGGCATGGCGAGCACCGTCAACACAAAGGCGGCCACGCCTGCTATCAGACTCATAGTCATCTTAGTCTCCTAAAGTAATGGTAATCTTCTTGGTTTTAGACAGGGCTTTTCCTGCCGCAACACTTTGTTTGGTAACAGTCCCTGACTTGCTACCCTTGTAAGTAATTTTAATGCCTTTCCATTTAGCAAAGGTTTCAACGTTCTTCTTGGTCCAACCATACATGTCTGGAAGTTCTGTGAAGTCATTGGTCATGATAAGAATCTGTTCATTAGCCTTGATATTGGCTTTGGCATCTACAGAAACCTTCTCAATCTTATCACCAACACCCAGAACAATCGGATGAATCAAGTTTTGACGAAGGGTGTTAGCTGTCTCGCCCGGACTCTTACCGATAATATCGCCGGTTTGATAGCTCGTTTCATCGGTCTTTCCACCACCTTCAGAAACAGAGGTATCAAGCGTATCACCCATGGACATAGCTTCTTCTAGGACAGGGTTAACCACAGTCGCATAGAAATTATTATCCCAGGTCTTAGGTTCCTGAACTGTTACATACATAACATATTGTGGATCATCAGAAGGAACCATAGCTACAACTGAGTTGAGCGTTTCGTTGGTCCCAACTTTATAGGTTCCTGTTTTTTCATCGGCCACTTGGGCTGTTCCTGACTTAACCGCAACATCATAGTTACCAACCTTAATGATTGGCGAACCTTCAGACTTGTTGTACAGGGTACCAAACTCTGGGTCTGTACCAACAGAAATCATATAATTACGGGTCTCAGAAGCAGCCTGCTTGGAAACTGGCTTACCAATAACTTCTTTCTTAGCCGTACGAACAGTGCCTTGGTTAACATCTGCAACTTGTTTGATAAATTGAGGTTCCAACATAACACCATTGTTAGAGATAGCTGAAAAAGCACGAAGCATCTGAACCTGAGTCACTGAAATCCCTTGTCCAAAGGATGATTGCGCAATATTCACAGAGTTTCTTGAGACAACCCCTGAAGATTCACCTACCATCCCAAAACGGGTTGGAAGTCCAAACTTATAGAGTGATAGGTAGTTTGACCAAACCTTGTCTCCCATCTCTTGTTCCAACATGGTCATCAAAACGTTACTTGAATAAGAGAAGCCTTGAGCAAATGACATGGTTCGGCCTGACGAGATACCTTCATTAATAGACCAGTCATTGATTTCAACATCATCAACCTTGATACCGTTGGCATTGCTATAGGTCGCATTAGGATTGAAACTTCCGTTATTGATAGCCGATGACAAGAGCATGACCT
>ENA-OQJV01000045-OQJV01000045.1-human-gut-metagenome-genome-assembly--contig:-NODE-45-length-18954-cov-2.834227_pt1 | contig 18954 bp, 29 predicted proteins | sample MGYA00242616_ERZ504783 | MGnify/ENA primary metagenome ERZ504783 (study PRJEB26092, sample SAMD00036360) | human gut metagenome | host: Homo sapiens | study: EMG produced TPA metagenomics assembly of...
AAAATAGCTTTCTTAGTCATATTATAGTTCTTTGATGCATTAATAAGTGCACAGGCATCTATTACATACTTTTTACTCATATGAACATCACCTCCCGTTCTATATTACTTATGTGTTTACCTTTTATACTAAGTGTACTACACATCTCACCATATGATATATCGCCTCTGCTATAAGCAGATAACACTTTCTTTGGAAACAAATAGCCTTCTTTACTCAAGTAGGTAATATAATATTTTACTTTGAATTCTCTATCTTTCTTATTCTGAATAATAGAATCCTGTTCTTCTTTAAATGAGTCACTAATCCTCTTGTATATAGAATAATAATCTGACCCATTAATAATATCTAATTCTCTTAACCTTCTTACTACCGAAAATGTGCTTACTGCATACTTATCCGCAATAGATATTAAACATAAATCTGACCAATCACCATATAAATTAAGCGCATTTGATGACACATATCTAAAACTTTCTTCTGGCATTAATACTTCTGCAGCAATTCTATCACATATTTTTTCTTCTTCATCATTACGCTCATCAAAATCTATTAAGCATAATGATGAAGACCTTCTAACCAAATGTGCAACTTCATGAAATAATGAAAAAACTTTAGCTCTCTCAAAATCTTTATTATTAATTGCAATGATAGGAAATGTATCATAATACATAGAAATGCCTCGCATCTCAGACAATGATACTCCAGTTATCTGAGCAACCATTATCCCATAATGTTCTAAAAGGGCTCTATAATAATTAAATCCATTATTTCTATATGCTGATTTATTCTTAAATGGCAAATCTAATTCAAAATACTTTCTTATTACATCTGCTATCTTGTTTTTCGCTTAATTTCGGGCCAACGCTGGGCAAGCTCCTATATTCCGTATCATCAGATAGATTAACTATAATTTGCCTATTACCAGTTATTCTACCAATTTCAGACCACAATTCATAACTTGTTTCTCTATAAACAGTATCATTGTATGTCCTACGATCGGTATAAGCTTTGTTTTTTTCTCAGGTGGATTAGATAATAAAATGTTGCAAATGGAACTTTGTATAAATTAGCAAGTTTCTTTGCTTCTGTAATTGAAGGCAACTCTTCGCCTCTTTCCCATTTATCAATTACTTCTGACCTAAACCCAGAAATATGATTAGCAACATCACTTGTTGTGCCAAATGGTGTTTCAGAACGTGCCCATACAAGCATTTTATAATTTACATATGCATATTTTTTTGCACCCATACAAGTATGCACCTCCCTTTGAAAATATTTGGCATTATAATATATATTAACAAAACAGGCTAATTGTCATGTTTTCTGAAATTATAATATCTCACTTTTCGTTTCAAAGATATTAAATTTACCACTTTTCATACATGTTTAACATATTCTTATTAAAAAAATCCTTATTTAAAACCTAACCATTTCCTCTTCTCAGCCCCTGTTTTGCGTCCTATCTTCCACTTTTTTCTTATCAGTATCTCTGCCAACACTCTCATCATAAATTTTCTGAAACTCCTCATACATTTCATCTCCATCCTTTTTTATCCCCAGCCTTTTCATTACATCTGAGAACAACCTTATGCTTCCACTCACATCAGCAATATCTAATCCGAATATATCAGCCTTATCAGAATCACTGACATTCCCATAACCACCAAGCTCTGATATTCTCCTGATAATCCAACCAACTTTGTCCACAGGCTCAGTTTCTTTAGTTTCCACAAATTCACTTTTACCTGTTACATCAGTTGTACTTTCGTCCATTCTTGCCACATTCACATCAGATGAATTATGAACCTCTGGTATTCCTATACCCTCTAAACCAGTCTGTTGTTTTCTCGCACTATCAGCTTGCTCTTTCTGTCTGCTTATTTCATTCTGATTATTGTCAGAATTCATCACCTCAACATTTCTATCAAGCTCAACCTCAGTATCCTCTTCCATCCCTGGTATCTCAACATCCCTGTCAGCAATAATTTCTTCTTTCCCCGACACCGCATAATAAGCCGTATACAAATCTTCTTTTATAATGTCATAAGCAAGCTGTATCTGCCTCTTAATTTCCCTTTTCTCCTGCTTCAGTTCGTCCAGTTCTTCCTGCACTTCCACATGCCATATCTGATATTCCCGGTACTGCTCTTCATTCTTTATACTGCGTTTCCGACTAGAGCTTTCTCTGTATATCTCATGCTGTCTGTCCTCAATCTGCTGAATCTTTTCTTCCTGCTCATTTATGAAATCCACAAGATCCACAACACTTTTTGATGTCATTATTTACAATCAGCAGATATTCGTCCTGTAACTGATGAAACCGCTTCAAATCCTCTGTATACTTTGCTCCACCGACTGCAAAACGCTTCTGCTCTACAATCCTTAATCTGTATAGCTTTGCATAAAACTTCTTCTGGAATGATGACAGCTTCGCCCTGTGCAATCCCCTGATATCCGACGAATAAAAGTAAGGCTTTACCATCCAGGGCATATCCACATGATGCCTTAGCATATCTTCTGAAAACATCTCGTCCAGCTTTGCCAGTTTATGATAATACCGAAATCCCGGTGCCTGCACCTCCATCCATGCGTCTTTCTTAAATACATATCCAAGTCTTTTCATCAGATATTTAAAATGCTCCACATTTCCGGCTGCATACGCACACATCTTAGCATCACGAAGTATAATATCCTTCATGGACATTTCCTTTTCCCACTTGTCCCTACTGATATTCTTTGGATTTCTGCTATACTCTGCCGGCATTATGGAAAGTCCAAGCTCATCACAATATTTATTTGTAATCGGCTGCAGATGATTCTTCCAATTGCCTTTAGGTGAATTATACTTCTTGCCGGTTGTCATACTCACACTATTCCAGATCAGATGCCCATGCATATGTTCCCTGTCAGTATGAACTGCATACACCGCCTCATAATCATTACCAAGCACATCCTTTGCAAAGTGCTCCAGCACATACATTGCCTGCTCTGCCGTCACTTTTTCTTCCGGTGAAAATGATATGATCACATGATAGCCCTGCCTTTTACCTGTCTTATGAAATATATTCTTTGTCTCTTCCATCTGCTCAAATGCTGTATCTGGCAGGCAGTTAATACCGCCCACCAGTATACATTCTTCTGTCTTATCCGGATTCTGGATATATTCCAAAGCATTCTTCAGGTGCGATGCTGGATTTCTGCCCTCTGACTCCTGTATATTTAAGATCTTTGTAATCGCCATACTTCCAGCACCTCCCCGAATGTTTTCTTTATATCATCCAGACTGTTCTGCAATTTATCAATATCGCTGTAATACAATCTCCCCTGTGAATTGCCAAGCTTTACAGTCTGATTAATATTATTTGCAATACCTGCTATGATACGGATTGCTTTTGCCCTGTCCTCAGGATAACTTGTATCTATGTTGCCGCCCGTCCGGATCAATTCTCTTATATAGGCACTTGCTGTCATTCCCGTCCGGTTAAGTGCCGCTTTTAGAATATCCATATCTTTCTCCGACAGCTTCACAGATACCTTATGATCTTTCCTGTCAGACTTGTATCTTCGCTTTCCATCTGCCATACGTTTCTCCCCTTTCGTAGTTTTCTAATGCTGTATCAAACCAATCTCTTTTTATCTGTACCATTGCTTTTTTCATCCTTTCCAAAAGTTCTGCTTATAGGTTTTGCAAGATGCGGAAAAGGTCGGACCTTTTCCCGAAAAAATATAAACGCCATCAGCGTTTACATAATTTTTCGTCTTGGCAGGAGCACCTGCACCCTGTATATAATATGTGGTGGTTAATGTACCACCACAATTACTGATATGGTGGCACTTTTTGCCATCACTTTACTGTTTTAGTGGCGTTTTCCGCCACCACTTTTCCATTTTGATGGCACTTTCCGCCACCATGGCTTTTTTCTCGCTTATCTGAGTGGTGGCGCTTTTTGCCGTCACTTTGCTGTTTTGACGGCGCTTTTTGCCCCCACTTTTGCATTTTGACGGCACTTTTTGCCCCCACACTTTTTTCAGCTCTGATTTGTGCGGGGGCGCTTTCTGCCCCCACTTTGTGGTTTTGGGGGCGCTTTTTGCCCCCATTTTCATGTTTTGACGGCGCTTTTTGCCCCCACACTAATGAAACTGCATTACCACATCCATAATAACGATTTCCTCTGCCATCATCCTGGTCTGTGTTCTTAGCTGTAACTGTTCTGTAAAGGAATTTGGATTCTTTGGCTTATGCTTTTTCAGCCACTTAGCTTCAATATCATCGAGCAGCTCATATGCTGTATCATTGACTTCATCTGCTCGCTCTTCAAGCTCCCCGAACCGCACCAGACTCTTATATCTCATTGGATATTCTTCCTTGATATATTTAATCCACATTCGCCCATACTTTCCTGCATCTATATCTGCCTTCTCTGTCCCTGCGACAAGAACCGGATAGAAGATTCCATCCCTTTCTTCATATGGGATACCTAGCTTTTCAAATGTTGTCTTACTCATAATGATTACCGCCTTTCTCATCACTTTGCAGAATATCAAGCACATGCTTTAATGGAACCAGCAGTTCTTCAACATCTATACCTCTGTCAGATTCATCTAATGTCTGTAATTCTTCCAGTATCGTATCAAGATGCACCTGTACTTTCTTTGCCACCTTCATTCCACCAACAACCCTGATTTCATGCTTCAGAAGACATTGGATGATATAATCCTGTTTTGAAAGTCCGCTGAGTGAAACCTTCACATTCAGCTCCTGTGCTTCCTCCGGTGACATACGAAACGCTACTACAACATTTCTCCATCTGTTCTTGGCATCCAGCCTTTTCTCGCTCATAATAATCTGCTCCTTCCGATATAAAATCTATTCTTTTAATTTCTGCTTCATATATCCAGCAAAACTTGTACCCGCATTATCAGACTGCTTTGTACTTATCAATGCTTATAATTTTTTTCCGCAGCCGCATCCATATCAATCATAGGTGCTGTTTCCTCTGTCTGCATGATTTCTACATCATCATCCTGCTCTTCGCAATCCTCAAAGCTTGCATTGACAGCATCAAGTCTGTCCGCCATTGCCACCTGCTTTGACGGAAACAGATGCGAATAACGATATGTGATATCAATGCTCTCATGACCAACCCTGTCAGCTATTGCAACTGACGGAAAACCCGAGGTCCGATCAGATGTGAAATGTGCGAATGCCTTAGATCATGGATTCTGATTTTCTTCACACCGGATAATTTGCAGCCACGCTCCATCTCATGATGAAGGAAGCTCTTTGTTACCAGAAAAATCCTGTCTGTTGGTGTCTGGTCATATAACATTGCAAAATATTCCTGCATTTCTTCGATAAGGAACTTCGGCAGCTTGATTGTTCTGTTGCTCTTAGGTGTTTTCGGTGTTGTAATAACATCCTGCCCCTGCAGCCGCTGATACGATTTATTTATTCTGACTGTGTTCTTTTCAAAATCAAAATCTTCCATCGTAAGTGCAAGCAGCTCTGCTTTTGTCAATATAAGTCTAAAAAAATTTAGCTTTTAATTCGCAAAAAGCACCTACTGTTTTCATCCAGTGATGCTCCTGCGAACAATCTTATTCCGTTTATGCTTTTTCTTCTTTGTAGAAAATGTCATCCATCTTCCAGCTTATCTCCATACGACCTGGTTCATAAATAAAGACTTTCTCAATAATCTTTGACAGCTGTATTTTGTCAAAATCCTGCAATGCTGCAATCTCATTTACTTCCATTTCTTTTTCTGTTGCTTCATCACATTTTTTCTTCGCTACTGCAATCTCATTCTCCAATTCTGCTATCTGCAAAGTGATTTCTGAAATACGGGAAGTCGTTTTTTCCAGTTCTTCCATATACCCTTCCTTGTCCAACACTTCTGAACGATAATCAGAATACAGTTTCATTTTTCTTGACGAGAGTCGCTTTTTTTCACTTTCCAGTGTTGCGATATTTTCTTCTTTCAAAATTGTTTTATGCCATTCACTTTTCTTTTTCTCAAGATTTTTCCGAAATGAGTTGTGCCATATTTCTGGCTGCATCCAGTACTGTTTCTTCTGCTTCTTTCCTGTCCATTTTACTTTCCGCACACCCACTAAGACCGCTGATATGTGCCTGCATACAGCGATACCCAGTCTCTCTGCTGGTAAAACCAAGTCTTCTTCCACAGGTCGGACAAAAGAAAATAGGGCAGGCTACTCCTCTTTTTGTAAGAACTCTTTTCTGGTTAGTAAATGCTTTTTCATTTGCTTTCTGGAATAATTCATCGGATATAATTGGTTCATGTGCATTTTCTACAACAATCCACTCTTCTTTATCATTGGAAACCAATTTATTGCTTCCTGTTCTTGCCACTCTCTTTTTATTCCAAATAATTTTTCCAAGATACACTTCATTTTTGAGCATATCTGAGATTGTTGTGACTGACCAGAGTTTCTTTTCTTTTTCGTTTTCTCTGTGCATTTTTATACCTTTTCTGCACATATACTCCCGGCATGTAAGCACATGGGTTTCGTTCAGATGTTTTGCTATCTGTCCTTTTGTTTTCCCATCTGCCGCCATTGTGAATATCAGTTTCACTATTTCAGCCGCTTCTGGGTCTATAACCAGATGATGCTTATCTTCTGGATCTTTAATATATCCATATTTGGGAAAAGCCGGCATATATTCACCGTTTTTAGCATGTGTTTTCATAGCAGAACGAACTTTTCTGGACAAATCTCTGCTGTACATTGCATTCAGCATATTTTTTAACGCTACACTCATTCCTCCAGTAAAACCAGAGGAATTGATACTGTCAAAGCCATCGTTAATTGAGATAATTCGAATACCAAGGACTGGCAGGATTTTTTCCAGATAATTCCCCACTTCCAGATAATCTCTTCCAAATCTTGAAAAGTCCTTTATAACAATACTTTTTATACGTCCTGCTTTTGCATCTTCCACCATCCTCTGAAAGCCAGGACGGTTAAAATTAGAACCGCTGTAACCGTCATCCACCCGTTCTGATACAACAACTATATCCTTTTTATCTTTTAGGAAATTTTTTATCAGATCTTTCTGATTTGAGATACTGTTGCTTTCACGCTTTCCAGCAGTAGCAACATCGCCATCTTCTTTCGATAAACGAACATAAATGGCTGCATGATAGATTTTCTTTGAATTGTTAATTTGATTCATCTTCATCCTCCTTAGTTTTACCTTTCCATCAACATTGGTAAAACCCAGAGGGTGAGTCGATTTTGTCCTAATAGAAATGAGGAGTCCTGAATTCCTCGTCTCCATATTAACATAACTCTTCAGATTTTACCACCACTTTTTATACAGAAAGCAAAAGTTCCTCAAATGCATCTTCAAAAGATACTCCATTGTTTGCAAACCGTATTTTCACTTTTACATTTCCTATACAGACAAGATAGGGATTTCCCACTTGTCTAAGATATTGAGCTATTCTTTTTTCTTTCGTCTGATTCCGGTCAATCCTTATTTTTCGGATGTCCTTCAATTCCTTCAGATCTACATCATCAAAATCCGTTTCCAGATAGTTTCTATATTCCTCTGCCGTCATGCCCTTCTCCTTCCATTCCCATCTGAATCCGTACTGCTTTCAGTACCCGATCCAGGCTCCACTTATTTACTCTTCCGCATTTCTCAATAATACATTTCGTAGAAATGCTCATAACCTGTTCAGCCAGTGCCAGGCTTCCTTTTCGGATTCCCGTCATATCATATTTGCTGATAAATACATGTGTTGGCAAATACCGCTTCTTATATATTCTTGACGTCAGCGGAACTACTGTAATGACTGAACTGTATGTATTAGCTTTGTTGTTACTTACTACGATCACCGGTCTTACTCCACCCTGAACCGAAGTTGTCGGGAACATACCGAGATCCGCCCATAAGATATCTCCTCTTCGAATCGTCACTTGTCATCTCTCCAATCTTTTTTTATTTGTAAAGCATTCATAGCGCTATATTGGCTCCACAGGAATACGGCAGAGTTCCTTTCCAAGACGGAAAGCTCTGCCGCATAACCTCTATAGCCAATTTGATTATTAAACAGTGCTCGCTCGATTCTATTTATCCTCGATACCCCGAATCGTTACTCCCGCATATGCAGGAAGGGAATAATAACCTGCCCGGATGCATACTCCGGACCACAACCCGGAAACTCTCGTTTCCAGGCTCCAGCAGTTCATAGGTTTACCAGTTACAGACTTCTCAGGATCTGCAAGTGTATCGCATCTCATACATATCATCGCATCACCAGCCTGCCAGCTGGCTTCGGTCAGTGCTTTTTCGCAGCATTACAGACTGAACTAAAAATCTTGGTTTTGTCTTATAATCCTATAGCGGCATCTTCCTCGTGCTCTCTGCATGAAATGTCACGTCAGTTATTATTGGATATTCAGTTATCATGGTTCATTTTAGGAAGTCCTTTAACTTCCTCTAATTACTAAAGTCAAATGACTTTGGCAGATGCAAAAGATTTTGAAAAATTTTTAAAAAAATTTATTCATATACATTTCACGCATCTTATTAAGAGTGGATTTCAGCTTGTATGACAGCATCTGTCTGGAAATCCCCATAATCTCCGCCATCTGTGTCTGTGTCTTGTTTTCAAAGAAAATGCCATAAATAATCATGCGTTCCTCTGAGTTCAGCTGATTGATCACTTTGTGAATATCCTGCTGTTCCATTTTTGTCAGTACACAGTGCTCCACATCGCAGTTCAGATCTGGAAAATCCTCAATCATGAAGCCTTCTCCATCAATGGACTGACCACTGTAAGGTACTTCTCTCAGCATCTTATCCACAACCTCACCCAGTTCGTTCTTAATCTCAACTTTTTTTGCCTTGCTGCTTCTATAAAAATTATTCATCGCATACGCAACTTCTTTTGTAATCTCGATCATTTCTCCATCAATATTTGCGTAATACTTTCCTTCATAAAAATATGGGTGTTCAATATACATATCCGTTCCTCCTGAATTTGAAATCTTGTTGCTCGTTTCAAATCCAGAAGGCGGACCTCTGTTTAGAATCATGCCTGCTCCGCCTTTATCCTGCCGGGATACGCCCGCAGTTATTGGCTGAGAAATTCAGGCACGAAAAAAAGCCCCAGTAGTTTTTTCTTAACTACTGAGGCTTTCGTCTCTTTCTTGTATTCAGTTATCTATGCCTTCTTTCATCAGCATAATCATTGTATCAGGATAAAGTTCACAAAGTATCCGCAATACGTTCCCATAAGTTCATGTCATTATTGAAATCGTACATATTTCAGTATAAAAAGTTCACCGTGTTATTCTTCTACTTCTTTTCCATCTATATATAGTTGAAATTTATCAGGATTATTGACAACATCATAGTCCTTTCCATATTCTACAGGTCTGTATTCGGCTGTCATTACCGATTCCCCATCTTCAATATCCTCTTTCCATAAATAGATGTTCATATCAAGACTCGTCGCATATCCCCTGTCTGTGGAGAATTTTGTCGAATGAAAAAGAATCATCCTTGTACATCTGCAAAAGCTCTCTTGCAAACGCTTCTCTATCCTCAATATTTTCCCGGTTAGCGATTACGGTTAGATTTTCATCCCGATTTACGGAAAATGTTCCTACCACATCCGGTTCACCTTCCTTATGACTTGATTCGGGTTTCCCATAAATACTTCCTGCAGCAATTATCAAGATGACTGCCCCTGAGATCACTGCAATTATCTTTTTCTTCATATTTTTATTTTCCTTTTAGTTTTTTTTACTGCGTAATTGATTACTTCTTCCGGTGTAGGTCTTTCTCCTTTAAGTGTCATTTTCTTCCATTCTTCCTGCACAGCCGGATCAGGATTATCAAATCCTGCATCTATGGCTATCTGCATTTCTCTGCGTACTTCTTCTGGTGTCGTATTGTACTTTTCTGCAATCTTCTCATAAATTATTTTTTTCTCTCATTTACCCGCCCTCCAGTTTCAAAGAATTATTTATAGTTCTTTAGAACTACTATATCATGATTATCACTATGAAAAAAGATTTTTTCACAAACGAATCCATAAAAAAGAATAAAAAAAAGAAGAGCTTAATGCCCTTCGATTTCAATGCCTATTTCATTAGTCTACCAAAGCTCTGACCGCATTTAAAATTCTTTTCTGCTCGTCCTTTGGCAATTTTTCTATCATATCAGATAATTCATTAGTAACACCTGTGACAGAATGTGTCACAACATCTATCAGTAGCGCATCAGCCGATACATCAAGTGCATTGGCAATTGCTACAAAGGTATCCAACTTTGTTACTTTCAGTCCTCTTTCTATCACACTGACATGTGTTGTACTTAAATTTACCAGCGCCGCCAGTTCTTCCTGTGTAAGATTTTTTGCTTCTCTTGCTGCTTTAATTCGCTGACCAACCGCTTTTAAATCCATCATAGCACCTCCTTCAGAACGATAATTCGGTCTAAAATTAGTATACTGATGGATAATTGAAAGATACAGAATCCGCAAATCAAGTTGTAGTTCTATAGAACTAATTTTCATTTTTTATACATGCAACACACAAAAAAGCCACCAGAAGAATTAGTATCCTCTGGTAGCTCCATTAAAATTTATCATTTGTTAATGTGCAACACTCATGCTCTCATCAATCCATTTCTGCACCATTTGAACACTCACATTAAGATAGTGGGCTATTTTATCAACTTTCATTCCATCCGCAGCCATGGATAATGCTGAGGCTTTTGCTTTTTTCAGCTCACCACTTTCAATACCTTCACTATAAATCTGTTCCATCTCACGGCACATGAATTCCACCCCTTTCTGTGTTTCCTTCAATTCGTATACTCTGTCAGCAAGTATCTTACTGTGCATATCTTCTGCATTCTTACAGTGAAGATCATGCATCAGTCTGCCTAATTCTGTATCCTCTTGTTTCTTAGAATTTACATAGATAATATGAGCTTCATCCTTAAAATTCTCACTGACTTCTTCGATTTTCCTGTCTATATGATAAATCGGAAGTCCGTATCCAAGTGCATCGTCTCTGGTGATAAAAATCACGTAGCTTTCCGGAAGGTCATCAAAATCCTGTCCTGGATTTAATGTGTTCATATCCATCAGACCACTATGATACCTTGCTCTTTTGGGAGATGCCCCTTCGTTGTCCTGTTGGATTTCTACATCCATCTGCTTGCCTTCAGAATCTCTGGCAACACAGTCCAGAATAGCTGAACGCCCCTGCAAATTCTTATAGTCTTTCTGCAGAACTTGATCAATCACTTTCAGATCCTTTTTATTCATAATTACCTGCAGAACATATTCTGTACATTCCCGTTTCTTGAATACATTCCGCATAAACACATCGCTCATGATGGTAAGGTCTTTTAAGATACCCTTGTATCTTTCGTAACGTGTTTCCAATTCTTCTGTTTTCACGATTTCTTCTTTCGCCACGTCCATTCTCGCCTCCATTCTTTGCTATGTCAGGATAGGTTCCTAAATGTCTCCTATCCCAATTTCATCTTAACATCAAAATCAGCTTTTCACAAGCCACTATTTTATCCTACACCACTTGAAAACAATAATTTCCAATCAGTTTCATCCAACTATTATATTTATTCTTTTCACACACCTTTCGGCAAATTTCATTTTCCATCAATACACAGAACATCTTATCATAATCAAATGCCCAAACAGCACCATTCACATGGTTTTCCACTGCTTTCTGATCTATGCTTTTCAAGCGTGTGACCATTTTCTCAATTTCTCCATTTCCCAAGTTACCGATATTTTTGCAGATAAACCGAAAGAAATTCAACGTTGCATATTCGTCATGCCAATGGAACTCTTCTGGATTGTTTTTAATTTTACTGACTCGCTGCTGTTCTTTGATTATCTGATCAGCTACACCTTTCATCGAATCTTCGTATCTCATATTACTCACCTACTCTTCCTCAACGCCCAGTGACGGTTTAAATCTTTTATCCTTTGCCTGCGGTACCACGATCTCATAAAAATAAAATCCTAAATATCCAAGTGCCTGCTTCTTCATTTTATAAAAAGAAGTCCTGCCTATTCCTAACTCCTGCTGTACTTCCACATCTGTCTTATTATAATGACTGCAAAAACAGGAATGAAGGATTTCACTGAGCATCACACCATTCGGTGCATAGAACTTCACCAGTGTCATTCCACGATAGATCATATCAGACAAGCCATAAATGATCATCAGGTTATTCATTTCCCGGTGCATCTTTGGCACATTCAGCTGGTTGTTATAAATGCTCAGATAACTCAATGCATATGCCATATCTTCATTGATTTTCTCCTGGCACTCCATATCCAGTTCTTCCAATACAACCTGGTTTTCTAAAATCAGTTTCTGGTAGCTTCTCATCAGTTCTTTAATATCAGTATAATGTCTTTCGATTGTAACTTCCAGATAATCCTGTGCATGACTTGCCATCTGGAAGGTAATTTCTTTCATTGATTTAATTGCATAATCTCTGTCTGTCATCAGTTTCAAAATCTCCTTATCATCATCACACTAACTGGCGGTCTTTCAGACCAGTTCGCTTTCCCCATGATTTTGATGGGAAGCAATTACTTACTACAACTTGCAGAAGCGGATATCCAAAAGGCATTGTGGGAGCTGCCTTTGCTGACCGGAATCCATCTTCTTATGTAAAACCTGCAGGAATATAAAGGGAAAGTGACTATCCCTGCCGGTTAATAATCCAAATAATATCGTCTATACCAATCTCTCCTTATGCTGTTTTTCTCTCCATAAACCATTTATCCACTTCGTAAAACAAGTGGCTTTCCTGCCCCTGTATCATACAGGTGTACATCATTCCTACACCGCCTGCCTTTCTGCTGGCGCATCGCTCGATTTTCAAAATTCTGTCAATGCTATACTTTCTTCCATCCTCCCATGTAAAAAATATAGGAACCAGCTGTCCGTCTTTCCGAAACTCTGCTACTACATCTACATATACTTTGTTCATGCCGACACCTCACTATAAAATCTCAATTGCTCTTGGCGATGCCGGGATTCTGCGGATATATCCATTTAACTCCAACTGCTTGATTCTGGAAAATGCTGATGATGTTGATTTCACCCCGATCAATTTTCCAAATTCCCGTACTGTCGGCGGATATCCATGCTCCTTCGTATAATCCAAAATACACTGATAACTTTCTTTCTGTTTTCTGGTTAATGCTTTTTTCAAATCTATCCCTCCAATTACCCATGAAAATAACTGTGTGGATGGATCGTGTGCGTACCAGCGTCTAAGTGGGATAAGACTTTATCCTGATACATTGCCGCTCGCTGTATACTGAAATAACCAAACCGTCGTCTGATCTCATCTACAGTACGATCCAGCTTCTCTAACTTTTCCTTTTTCTCCTGATTTCCAAATAAATCCAACTGCACGGGAATATTATCTAACACAAGATCCGCAGCTCGAATTCCCAGGCTTCTAATGGGATGTTCCCATTTATAATTATCTTTAAATAGCTGAAATGCTGCAGTTACAATCTCGTTTGTAATATTCGTTGGCTGTCGTAAATGTATCTGTCTGGAAAAACTATACAATCCATTATCTCGGACTGTAATTTCTACTGTTTTGCATTTAAATCCATGTTTCCGCAATCGTGCAGCTACACTTTCTGCCAATGCTATTTGAATGATCCAGACATCCAGATCATTTTCCAGATCTCTCGGTGTTGTAGTGCTATTACCTATCGACTTTACTGGTGCTTCATATCCTTCCTTGCAAACCGGATCTTCATCCCAGCCATTTGCGAAAGCCCATAATACATTTCCTATTTTTCCAAAATGACTCTCTAACAACTTTTCGTCTGATTCCGCAAGTTGCCCGATTGTCCGGATTCCAAGTTTTTGCAATTTCTTATTTGTCTGTCTTCCGACATAAAGCAAATCTGACGCAGGAAGCTGCCATATCCTGTCTTTATAATTTTCTCGATTAAACTCTGTGATTGCATCCGGCTTTTTGTAATCTGAACCAAGTTTCGCATAAATCTTATTCCAGGAAATTCCAATACTCACTGTTACTCCAAGTTCGTATTTAATCCGATGGCTGATTTCTCTCGCAATCGTCATTCCGCTTCCTTTCAGATTTCCACTATCTGATACATCCAGCCAGGCTTCATCAATTCCATATGGCTCAATTTTGTCTGTATACTCTGAATAGATTTCTCTTGCCATTTGTGAAAATCGCAAATACAAATCCATCCTTGGTGGTACAAAAATAATTTCCGGGCAAACCTGTTTCGCCTGCCATAATGCCATTCCGGTCTTTACACCTTTTTGCTTTGCAATATAATTTGCTGTCAATACAATTCCATGTCTGGCTTCCGGATTGCCACCGACTGCCAGAGGCATTCCGGCAAATTCCGGATGATGCAGCATTTCTACACTGGCAATAAAAACAGTTCATATCACTATGCAGGATCACACGCTCACTCAAACTTTTCACCTCCCAGCTGCTTCCTTCAACATAATGTCTTATCAATTTCTGTATGTTTAGTATATATCGACATTTCGGAGATAGTCAAGTAACATCTTGGTTGTATTTTCTCCATTTTGGAGATTATTGTTGATTTTATTTCTAACATACGGTATAATGCATATAGAAAATTCAAATAGAAATGAGGCGAACAAATGCGTGATTTCGGGGAAATATTAGCAGAAAATAGAAAAAAGAAAGGATACTCTCAATCAGATCTGGTAGACCTGCTTTCTCAGGAAGGTATTCAGGTCACTACAAAAGCAATCTCCAAATGGGAGACCAATGCACGAGAACCAGCTTTACATGTTTTCCTGACACTTTGCCAGTTACTTGATATCGAAGATATATATGAATCCTTCTTTGGAGAAAATCCATATAACATTATGAGTGGATTGAATGAAGAAGGCAGAAATAAATTGATTGAATTTGCTGATATTTTGAAAGCTTCTAAAAAGTTTTCTCCACTGTCTGCAAAGATTATCCCATTCCATCATCCTGTAGAAATTACCTGGGAACCAGTTTCTGCTGGTACTGGAAATTACCTGGAGGATTCTGTAAAAGAAACCTATGACGTAGGACACCTTGCTCCTGAGCAGACGGACTTTGGTGTACGGATTTCCGGTGACAGTATGGAGCCACTTTATCATACAGGCGATGTTGCATGGATTCAGAAAAAAGATTCTCTTGCTAATGGTGAAATTGGAATCTTCTATCTCAACGGCAATACTTACATCAAGGAATTACACGATGAGCCAGATGGTGTTTATCTGATCTCTTTAAATCAAAAATATCGTCCTATCCAGGTTTTGGAATCTGACTCTTTTAAGATTTTTGGAAAAGTAATCGGGAAATGCAAAGGTGCAGAAATTCCGGGATTTCATTAGATTTCAACAGCAGGTTCATGATCCTGCTGATAACAATAAGCAAAGGAAGTGATTGAATGGCAATCAATAATACACTAAAAGATATTCGTGAAGAACGGAATCTCATTCAAGCAGATTTGGCTGAAGCCATAGGTTCCTGCAGCCAGACTATAGGCCGCATCGAACGTGGAGAACGTAATCCCTCTCTTGAGATTGCAATCCGGCTGGCCCATTACCTGAAAGTGCCTGTAGAAGATATTTTTCAAGTTGAAGACTGAAGCATAACAGCCGAAAAACCGAGGAGCAAAATCCCCGGTTTTCCTTTTGCTCAAAAATCACTGTAAACCACTTACATTTTCTTCTTTTCCGCCTGCTCCGTCAATCAGGTCATAACTCATATCTAAAAAGTCCAGTACCTTTGCTTCGCTGACCGAACCATCCAGTAAAATAGTGATCCAGTGCTGCTTATTCATATGATACCCAGGTAAAAATCCATAAGTCTGAATAATCATATTCGTCATGTCCGGATCGCACTTTACGTCCATGATGTCAACCAGATCATTCCCCTCTAATCCCAACTTAGATTTCTCAACTGTCATGAATATTGCATACCATTTTCCATTTTTATGACGAAGTACAACACTGTCTGGAGATTTACTCCATAAATATTCTGGAACTGTACCATACTGTTTCTGCACATATTCAAAAATTTCTTCTTTCTTCACAATCTATTCAACTCCTGATTTTTCTGATATCTTGCCCATAATCATACCACATTTTCGTATCCCGTTCTACCTACCAAATTCTTTTGCATTTTCCAGGTTCTCGTGACTTTAACTAATAGAAGGGTAAAACAGCAAGGACAGGAAGTGAGGATACACTTCCGGAAAATCCCAATTTAGGGTACCCTGCCCTAAATTGAAAAATGCTGAAAGCAACGATACAACTGCCCTCTCAGAAAGGAGAACCCGCCAATGGCTGAAAGAAAGAGAAACAAAGAAATCCATTTCTATGTCACCGAAGAAGAACGTAAGCTTATCCGCAGAAAAATGATAGAATCAAAGACAAAAAACATGGGAGCTTATCTTCGTAAAATGGCAATCGACGGTTACATCGTCAACACTGATACCACTCCACTGAAGAACAGTATGAGGAAATGCACAAGATTGGCGTAAATATCAACCAGATTGCGAAAAAAGTAAACAGCACCGGAGATCTATATCCGGAAGAAATGCAAGAATTGAAAGAGATGGTGAAAGAATTATGGCGTATCTTAAGATCTTCCCCATTAAAGTAACAGACAAGAAAGCTCTGGACTATATTACGAATCCAGATAAAACAGATGAAAAACTGTTAGTTTCCAGTTTTGGCTGTTCCCCGGAAACTGCAGATCTTGAATTTTCTATAACTAGAGAAATGGCAAAAAAGAATGGAATGGACAAAGGTGATAACCTGGCATTTCATCTGATCCAGTCGTTCAAACCTGGAGAAGTTGATGCCGAAACAGCCCATCGCTTAGGACAGCAATTCGCAGATGAAGTACTAAAAGGAAAATATGAGTATGTGATCAGCACCCACGTTGACAAAAATCATATTCACAATCACATCATCTTCAACGCTGCAAGCTTTGTTGATCATCACAAGTATGTTTCCAATAAGCGGAGCTACCATAAACTCTGCCGGATCAGTAATCGTATCTGCCATGAAAACGGACTTACCACCAGTATGCCAATCGGAGAAAAAGGCAAAAGCTATAAAGAGAACATGGAATATCATCGTGGCACCAGTTGGAAAGCCAAGCTACGTGTTGCGGTTGATAAGGCAATCTGGGTTTCCATCAACTATGAGGAATTTCTGCAAAAGATGCAGTTAGCCGGATATGAAATCCGCCAAGGAAAGCACCTGTCCTTCCGTGCACCAGAGCAGAAAAACTTCACTTATATGAAATCTCTCGGAAGCTATTATTCCGAAGAAAATGTTCGCATCCGCCTGGCAAAAAATCGTAGCAAAGTAAAAGCTCCAAAGCATCTGTCCAGAGAAGCCCGCCTGTATATCAATATCTCCACGTATGTTACAACCGGCAATCGAGAAGGATTTGAACGATGGGCAAAGCTCAATAATTTGAAAGAGGCGGCCCGCACCTTCAACTATCTTTCCGAAAATAACTTGCTGAATTATGACGATTTCAGGCAGCATGTATCTGACATTGAAGCTTCTGTGAAAGTTGCCGACCAAAGAATAGCACAAATCAACAGTGAACTGAGCACGCAGAAAGTCATTCAGAAACACTGTGATTCTTATCGGCTTTGCCGTAAAGTAATTGAAGATTGTAAATCTGCTAAAAATCCAAAAGCATACCGGACCAAACATCAGGCAGAATACCAACTCCACGATTCACTAAAAAAAGAGCTTCAGGATCTCGGTGTTACCAAAATCCCAAGCTCTAATAAAATCCAGAAGCAGATTGAAAATCTTGAATCTGAACAGGCTGCTACTATCCGGGAAAAACAGGAATTGCAGAAAAAGCAAAAGACACTGGAGATCATTAGACAGAATTTCACTGCACTGCTCGATGCTCCCACATTTCGTGAATCTATTGAAAACAAACGAGAAAACAGCTTATAATTGTTTGAGGTGTCCTATAATTTGACACCTCACTACATCTTGCCTTTCCTAATAGACTGAATAAGATTTTAAATAAATCTCGATAATTTGCAGATGAATATTCACTCACTTTTTATCTACTCTAACAAATTCTTGTTTTCTCCATTCATATATTTCAAAATAATCATTGATTCTTTCTTTTTCTAATTTATACAAAAAATCGAAACTATCATAAAGAATTTTAAATATTCTGCTATGATAGTTTCGATTATGTTATCTACAGAGTACTATACAGTTAAACAAAAGTGTACCTCTTAACTCAAATTACATAGGCCCACTTCCTTATTTGTTCGGTTTTTATATTATAAATATGCAGCATCATAATATGTAACCATTTTTGCATAAAATAGTCTCTATTGTATCTTTATATGTATTCAATACAGTATCATCATCTTTTGATAAATCATTGTATTCTATTTGTTTTGTTAGTCGCTATCGTTCCTGTAATTTGATGATCCAAGCCATAGTCTATATTAAAAGTATATTGTTGCTCATCGTAATTCAAAAGAATATTACAAGAGAACTTCTCATTTCTATATGTTGAAGTAATCTGTTGAAGATTAAATCCGAATTTCATAAATGGTAATTTTTGATTTGGCAACTCATATATTATATCTTCATCGTACAGTACATAGAGTCCATTTTCCAACTCAAATCCCAAACTTTTAACATTAGAAACAAAGCCTTCCTCTTTTCTCACTGCATTTATTTTCCAAATCCCCAAAACAGCTACATAAACACATCCTATAATACAAAAAATCGGTAATATTCTTTTTAAAGTACGAAAAATTTTTTGTGTCATATCTATTTTGCTTACAAATTTATGATCCTCATTTAATAATGAACTCCAGCGAAGAAATTATATGTATTAACAAA
>ENA-OQJV01000048-OQJV01000048.1-human-gut-metagenome-genome-assembly--contig:-NODE-48-length-17927-cov-2.332135_pt1 | contig 17927 bp, 22 predicted proteins | sample MGYA00242616_ERZ504783 | MGnify/ENA primary metagenome ERZ504783 (study PRJEB26092, sample SAMD00036360) | human gut metagenome | host: Homo sapiens | study: EMG produced TPA metagenomics assembly of...
GTGGAATATATTGTCATGGGTAAGGGACTCGGCTTTCAAAAGAGGGTTGGTAGACCTTGTTGTATAAGGAAAAGATTGAAAAGACTTTTGTTTTGGAAAATACAGAGGCAGTAGAGGAATGGTCTCGTGTTTATGTCGATTTGCCTGACGGTGAAATGCAGGTCTTTTTGAATATCCTTACTTTTGCTGAGGCTGTTCTGCAAACCAAGTTTGATCCCTCATTTTTCATTGCCCTTGCAGACCACCTACATTACGCTATTGAAAGAAGTAGAGAGGGTATTTCTTTGCAGAATCCTCTGGCTTGGGAGGTTCGAAAATTTTATCCTCGGGAGTATGAAATTGGGAAACAAGCCCTTCGTTTGATTGCCAAGGATTTAGAAGTCCAGTTGGAAGATGATGAGGCTGCCTCTGTCGCTTTACATTTTGTTAATGCACAAAAAGATGCAGGTCTCCATGAAAAAGACCGGCAGATGACTCAAATTGTGGTTGGGATTAGTGACATTGTCCGTCTTCATTTTGGTTATGATTTGGAGGAGGATAGTTTCTCGTATAACCGTTTTATGACCCATCTCCAATACCTAGCACAACGTATTGTGAGTGGAGTTAGTGGTGGCAAGAATGATGCTTTTCTATATGAACAAGTTAAGATAAATTATCCAGAGTCCTTTATCTGTACCCAAAAGATTGCTGCATATATCAAGACAAGTTATGTCTTTGAGCTGAGTTTAGACGAACAAGTCTTTTTAACCATTCATATTCAACGTCTTAGGGATAATTTAGATAAGTAACGCTTCCCAGAGACGTCCTACAAAAAGCAGACAATTAGCCTTAAGTCTGCTTTTTCTGTGTCCTTATGGTATAATGAGATGATTAATATTAGACCAAAAATACTCTGGACTAGTATTCTATGTATTTGAGTATTTGTATAAAAAAGCTAATGAGTTAGTGAAAGGAAGCGAGCGGTTCTATGCTTGAAGTGATCATAGCCGTTCCTAAAGTATCTTATGTATATTGAAATGATTGATGAGACTGGACAAGTCTCTGAGAAATTAAAAGAACAAACCTTGGAGTTGCTAGATTTTGCAGCACAAAGACTTGGCAAGGAAGACAAGGAAATGGCGGTTACATTTGTAACCAACGAACGTAGCCACGAGCTAAACCTGGAATATCGTGATACGGACCGTCCAACGGATGTTATTAGTTTGGAGTATAAGCCTGAATTAGACATTAGCTTTGATGAGGAAGAGTTGGCTGAAAATCCTGAATTAGCTGAAATGATGGGAGAGTTTGATAGTTATATCGGTGAACTCTTTATTTCTGTTGATAAGGCTCACGAGCAAGCTGAGGATTATGGCCATAGTTTCGAGCGTGAGATGGGCTTCTTGGCTGTTCACGGTTTTCTTCACATCAATGGCTACGACCATTACACCCCAGAAGAAGAAGCGGAAATGTTTGGATTACAGGAAGAAATTTTGACTGCTTATGGACTTACGCGACAATAACCCACAAAAAAAGTGGAAAAACAGAGAATTTACAGCTAGTTTTGAGTTTGCTCTAACAGGGATTATCACAGCTTTTAAAGAAGAACGTAACATGCGCAAGCACTTGGTTTCAGCTATCTTGGTGGTATTGGCTGGCTTGATTTTTCGGGTGTCTGCGACAGAATGGCTCTTTCTTTTGATGGCAGTTTTTCTCGTAATTGCCCTAGAGATTGTTAATTCTGCCATTGAAAATGTTGTCGATTTGGCCAGTAATTATCACTTTTCGATGCTAGCCAAAAATGCCAAGGATATGGCTGCAGGAGCTGTTTTAGTGGTTTCTTGTTATGCACTCATTACAGGTATGATTGTTTTTATACCTAAAATTTGGCACTTAATTTTTAATTAAAAGGAAATAGGAAAGAAGTTATATGACATTTAAATCAGGATTTGTGGCTATTCTTGGCCGTCCTAATGTAGGAAAATCAACGTTTTTGAACCATGTTATGGGGCAAAAAATTGCTATTATGAGTGATAAGGCTCAAACAACCCGTAATAAAATTATGGGGATTTACACAACTGATAAGGAACAGATTGTCTTTATTGATACACCAGGGATTCACAAGCCTAAGACGGCTCTTGGAGATTTCATGGTGGAATCTGCTTATTCAACCCTTCGTGAAGTGGATACCGTCCTCTTTATGGTACCAGCGGATGAACCCCGTGGTAAGGGTGATAATATGATTATCGAACGTCTTAAACAAGCTAAGGTTCCAGTTATCTTGGTAATCAATAAGATTGACAAGGTTCATCCAGATCAGCTCTTAGAGCAGATTGAGGATTTCCGTACACAAATGGATTTCAAGGAGATTATTCCGATATCTGCCCTCCAAGGAAACAACGTTTCTCATCTTGTGGATGTCTTGAGTGATAACCTTGAGGAAGGGTTCCAATATTTCCCAGCGGACCAAATCACCGACCACCCAGAGCGTTTCTTGGTATCGGAGATGATTCGTGAAAAAGTCCTTCAGTTGACACGTGAAGAAATTCCACACTCTGTTGCGGTTGTCATTGATGAGATGAAGCGTGATGAAGACACGGATAAGATTCATATTCGTGCGACAATCATGGTTGAGCGTGACAGCCAAAAAGGTATTGTCATTGGTAAGCAAGGTTCCATGCTCAAGAAAATTGGTACCCTTGCCCGTAAAGATATTGAAGTTATGCTAGGGGACAAGGTCTTCCTTGAAACCTGGGTTAAGGTTAGAAAAATTGGCGTGATAAGAAATTAGATCTTGCCGATTTCGGATACAACGAAAAAGAATATTAAAAAGCTGGGCATTTGCTCGGCTTTCTTGTTAGAAGGAGGAGCAAATGCCTGAGTTACCTGAGGTAGAAACTGTTAGACGAGGGTTAGAAAGATTGGTAGTAAGTCGGACCATTTCGTCTGTTGAAGTTAAGGTCCCGAAAATGATAAAGACCTCCTACGATAGTTTTCTGAATGACTTAGCTGGTCAAACTATTCAAGCCATGCGACGTAGAGGCAAGTACTTGATTTTTGACTTTGGACAGTTGATTATGATTTCCCACTTGCGCATGGAAGGAAAATACCTCTTGTTTACAGATCAGGTTCCTGTTAATAAGCATTTCCATCTTTTCTTTACCTTAGATGATGGATCGACTCTTGTTTATCAGGATGTCCGCAAGTTTGGGACCTTTGATTTATTGGCTAAAAATCAAGAGGAGGCTTATTTTACAAAGAAAAAGCTTGGTCCTGAGCCTACTAAGAAGGCTTTTAAATATGCTCCGTTTGAGAGAGCCTTGATGACCTCTGCCAAGCCTATTAAAAGTCTCCTTTTGGAGCAGAAATTAGTGGCTGGTCTAGGCAACATCTATGTTGATGAGGTGCTTCGGGCAGCCAAGGTTCATCCTGAGACGCCAGCAAAGAAACTCAGCAAGGCAGCCATGAAACGGGTCCATGATCAAACGATTGCTATTTTACAGCTAGGAATTGAAAAAGGTGGCTCAACTATAAGGACTTATCGTAATGCCCTTGGTGAAGATGGGACCATGCAGAACTATTTGCAGGTTTACGGAAAGACGGGACAGCCTTGTCCACGCTGCGCAAGCACAATTGAGAAAATCAAGTTAGGAGGGAGAGGAACACATTTGTGTCCTCATTGTCAGAAACAATGATTATTGGGTTAACAGGTGGTATTGCTTCAGGAAAATCTACTGTTGTTGAAATGATTAAAGAGGCAGGTTACAAGGTCATTGACGCTGATCAGCTTGTACACGACATGCAGGCCCAAGGGGGCCGTTTGTACCGTGCCTTGCTTGATTGGTTGGGAGAGGGAATTCTCCTTCCTAATGGAGAATTGAATCGTCCTAAACTAGGGCAACTGATATTTTCCAATGGGGAGATGAGACAGCGGTCTGCTGAGATTCAAGGGACAATTATTCGAGAGGAACTAGCAGCTCAGAGGGATCGTTTGGCCAAGGAAGAAGATGTTTTTTTCATGGATATTCCCTTGCTTATTGAGAATGGGTATCAGGACTGGTTTGACCAGATTTGGTTGGTGGCAGTGTCACCGGAGGTCCAGTGCCAACGCTTGATGAAACGTAATCACTTAAGTGTTGAGGAAGCTAAGATGCGTATTGATAGCCAGATGTCTTTAGCTGAGAAAATGCCTTATGCCAGCTTGGTTCTTGATAATAACGGTAGTCTCGATGATTTGAAGGAGAAGGTGAAGAGCGCAATAAATGATTTAACGAGCTCCTCATAGCTAGCCATTGTGATATAATGGATAGTGAATTTTAGAAAGAAGATGATTATTTGCGCCAAAAAGAACTTAAAAGTACTGATTGGCAACGTAACCTTAAAATTGCATGGATAGGAACCTTTTTTACTGGAGCTAGTTTCTCCATTGTTATGCCTTTCATGGCCCTCTACATTGAGGAACTGGGTGTTAAAGGAGATATGGTCGAATGGTATGCTGGCTTGTCTGTTGCCATCTCTGCCTTAGCCTCTGCCTTGGTTTCTCCTGTTTGGGGACGCCTGGCTGACCGTTATGGTCGAAAGCCCATGATGATTAGGGCCAGCATGGTGATGACTTTTACAATGGGAGGTCTTGCTTTGGTCCCCAATGTTTTCTGGCTACTTTTCTTGAGAACGCTGAATGGTTTGTTTGCTGGCTATGTCCCAAATGCCACAGCTTTAATTGCTAGCCAGGTTCCTCAGAACCGTTCTGGCTATGCCTTGGGGACCTTGTCTACGGGTCTAACGGCAGGTGTTCTGATTGGCCCTTTGTTAGGTGGTACCTTGTCTGAGGCGTTTGGCATGAGGGGTACCTTTTTATTGGTTGGACTCATTCTATTTATCTGTTGCCTCTTAACTATCTTTGGTTTGAGAGAGAATTTCCAGCCTGTCGAAAAGGGAGAGATGATGACTCTTTCTCAGGTTTTTGCAAAAATTCCCAGCAAATCTATGTTGATTGGCCTTTTTGTGACCAGTATGATTATCCAGATTTCTGCCCAATCGATTGCGCCTATGTTGGCCCTTTACATTCGTTATTTAGGTCAGAGGGACAATATCCTTTTTTACTCAGGGTTAATTGTTTCTGCTATGGGCTTTTCTAGTCTCTTAAGTACCCCTTTTCTGGGAAAATTGGGAGACCGTATTGGGAATCATCGCTTGCTTTTAATGGGGCTATTTTATAGCTTTCTCTTGTATTTCCTCTGTGGTTTTGCCGGTTCAGCCTTGCAACTGGGTATCTTACGTTTTGCCTATGGCTTTGGTGTGGGTGCCCTTATGCCTAGTGTCAATTCTTTATTGACCAAGATGACACCCAAAGAAGGAATCTCAAGAATATTTAGCTTTAATCAAAGCTTTTCATATATTGGACAAGTTTTAGGTCCCTTTGTTGGGTCAGCAGTTGCGACAGGTCTAGGTTATCGCTGGGTTTTCTTTGTGACGGCAATGATCGTCTCTGGAAATTTTGTCTGGTCCTTAATCATCTTTAGAAAATCGCTAGGAGTCAAGAATATAGGTGAGAGTTAAAATCAATTTAAAGTGTAGTGAATGTGGGAGCATCAACTATCTCACAAGTAAAAATAAACAAAATCATCCTGAGAAAATTCAGGTACCCAAATTCTGCCCTAAGGATAGAAAAGTAACCTTACATGTTGAATCTTAAAGGGTTCTATGGTAGAATAAAAAGGACTTTTTCGGAGGAATAACTATGTACGACTTATTATTAACGCTGCTCTTGGTGATGTCAGCTATTATTGTGATTGCGGTATTCATGCAGCCACAAAAAAATCCAAGTAGCAATGTCTTTGATGGTGGTGGGTCAGAAGCACTATTTGAACGTAGTAAACCACGTGGTTTTGAAGCCTTTATGCAACGCTTTACAGGAATCATGGTTTTTCTATGGATTGTAGATGCAATCGTCCTTTCCATTCTCTCAAGTAAGTAATGAGCTGACTGAGGTTGGCTCATTTTTTGCGTTATAGTCAATAAATAAAAGAAAAGGAAATCATGAAAGAATCTATTATAAATTATTTGAAGGAGCATGGGAAATCCAGTGTAAACGACATTGCCCAGGCTCTTAATCATGCTGGGGGAGAAAAGTTCCCTCAGCTCATCAAGGCCATATCAGCCATGGAAAGTAAGGGACAGTTGCGTTTTAACCGAGACTGGCCTCTGTATCCTTGCGTCCTAAGAAAGAAAATCCTAATCAAGTGACTGTCGAAGGTGTCTTCCGTGCCAATAAGAACGGTTTTGGTTTCTTGCATGTCGATGACAGTGAAGATGATATGTTCATTGGTCGTAATGATGTTGGCCATGCCATTGACGGTGATACTGTTGCCGTTGTCATCAAGAAACCAGCAGATCGTTTGCGTGGGACAGCAGCAGAAGCACGAGTTGTTGAAATTGTAGAACGTTCACTTAAGACTGTTGTAGGGAAATTTATCCTTAGCGACGAGAAAGAACCCTATGCGGGTTACATTAAGTCTAAAAACCAAAAAATTCAGCAGCCAATTTATATCAAGAAAGAACCAGTTGCCCTAGATGGTACTGAAATTATCAAGGTTGATATTGAAAAATACCCTAACCGTCACTATGATTATTTCGTAGGAAGTGTTCGTGACATTATTGGTCATCAGGGGGGATGCTGGTATTGATGTCTTGGAAGTCTTAGAATCAATGGATATTGTTTCAGAGTTCCCAGAGGATGTCATGGCGGAAGCAGAAGCTGTCCCAGATGCACCGAGTCAAGAAGACCTCGTTGGTCGTGTTGACCTTCGTCAAGAAGTAACCTTTACTATTGACGGAGCCGATGCTAAGGACTTGGACGATGCGGTCCATATCAAACATTTGCCAAATGGTAACTTTGAACTTGGTGTTCATATTGCCGATGTGTCCTACTATGTCACTGAAGGGTCTGCTCTTAACCGTGAGGCTGTAGCACGTGGGACCTCTGTTTATGTGACAGACCGCGTGGTGCCAATGTTGCCTGAGCGTCTTTCAAATGGTATTTGTTCACTAAATCCCAATGTTGACCGCTTAACGCAGTCAGCCATCATGGAGATTACTCCAAAAGGTAAGGTGGTTAATCATAAGATTTGTCAATCTGTGATTAATACAACCTTCCGTATGACCTACAGTGATGTCAATGAGATGTTGTCTGGAAATCCAGAAAAGATTGAGCAGTTTAAGCCAATCATGGACTCTGTATCAGCTATGGCAGAACTGCATAAGATTTTAGAAGACATGCGTGAGCGTCGTGGTGCCCTTAACTTTGATACATCTGAAGCTCGTATCTTGGTAAATGAGAAGGGGATGCCAGTGGATATCGTGGTGCGTGAACGTGGAACAGCCGAGCGAATGATTGAATCCTTCATGTTGGCTGCCAATGAATGTGTGGCAGAGCATTTCGCTAAGGCTAAGTTGCCATTTATCTACCGTATCCACGAAGAGCCAAAAGCTGAGAAATTGCAACGCTTCATGGATTATGCTTCTATCTTTGGTGTTCAAATCAAAGGAACTGCCAATAAGATGGATCAGCTAGACTTGCAAGAGTTTATGGCCAAAGTTCAGGGAAAACCTGGAGCAGAGGTCATGAACATGATGCTGCTTCGTTCAATGCAACAAGCCCGCTATTCAGAACACAATCACGGACACTATGGACTTGCGGCTCAGTATTATACCCACTTTACTAGTCCAATCCGTCGTTACCCAGACCTCTTGGTTCACCGAATGATTCGTGAGTACACTAACAATATGTCTCAAGAAACACGTGAACATTTTGAAGAGGTTATTCCTGAGTTAGCGACATCATCTTCAACCCTTGAACGCCGTGCCATTGATGCCGAACGTGTCGTTGAAGCGATGAAAAAAGCGGAATACATGGAAGAGTTTGTTGGTCAAGAATTCGACGGTATTGTTGGAAGTGTGGTTAAATTCGGTATGTTTGTGGAATTGCCAAACACCATCGAAGGTTTGGTTCACATCACCACCCTTCCAGAATTTTACAATTACAATGAACGTACAATGACACTTCAAGGTGAGAAAACTGGTAAGACTTTCCGAGTTGGTCAGCCTATCCGTGTCAAATTAACACGTGCGGATAAGGAAACAGGAGACATTGACTTCCAATACCTTCCAAGCGAGTATGATGTTACTGAGAAAGTAGACCACAAGGCTCGTCAGGAACGTGAAGAGAAGGCGAAAGCCTTCCGCAATAGAGGTCCACGTCGTGACCGTCAAAATGGAGACTTCGAACGTCGTGGTAAACGTGGGGATAACCGTAACCATCAAGATGCTAATGGTCGTAAAGGCTCTTATGACGAAAAACGTAAGTCATCTAAGAAACCCGACAAGCGTAAGAATCAAAACCGTCCTCATAATGATAACAAGGGACGTGAGAGTGGCCGTCGTAAGAAGAAAGGGAACAAACCTTTCTACAAGGACGTTGCTAAAAAACGAAATAGGATGAGAATGGAGGGACTGCTATGCCAAAGGGTGAAGGCAATGTTGTTGCTCAGAATAAAAAGGCTAGACATGACTATAGTATCGTTGATACTATTGAAGCGGGTATCGTGCTGACAGGGACGGAGATCAAATCCGTTCGTGCGGCACGCATCCAACTAAAAGATGGCTATGCCCAAATCAAAAATGGTGAGGCCTGGTTAATCAATGTCCATATTGCTCCTTTTGAGCAAGGAAATATTTGGAATCAAGATCCAGACCGTACGAGAAAGTTGTTGCTCAAGAAGGAACAGATCACCAAACTTCAAAATGATCTTAAGGGTACAGGAATGACCCTAGTTCCTCTTAAGGTCTACCTAAAAAACGGTTTTGCCAAGGTATTGCTCGGTATTGCCAAAGGGAACACGATTACGATAAACGTGAGTCTATCAAGCGTCGTGAACAAGAGCGTGATATTAAACGTATTATCAAGAGTGTTAACCGTTAAAACGCCTATCATCTAAGACCGCTATAGTTCTAGATGATTTTTGTTTTTGGCTTTAAGACATGATATAATGGGAGTACCATACGGTCTTTAGTTAGGATAGCAGATATACCTAACTCTGGACGTGATACTGTAAAGGAGATTAGCGATGCCAGTAGATGCTCAAACAAAATACAAGGCCAAGAAGACTAAGATTGTTTTCTTTGACATTGACGACACCCTTCGTGTTAAAAAAGACAGGCTACATTCCTGAATCTATTAAGGCTGTTTTTAAAGGGCTTAAAAGAAAAAGGAATTTTGACGGGGATTGCCACAGGACGTGGCTACTATGGTGTCGTTGAGGACATTCGAGACCTAGAGCCCGATTATTTTGTAACCATCAATGGAACTTATGTGATTAATCGAAAAGGGGAAGAAATTTATAACCAGCCCCTAGCTCGTGAAGTTACAGAAGCCTTTGTTGCTTGGTGCAAGGAGATTGGGATTGCTTGGGGCTTTGCCGGTAAGGATAAGCCAGTTGTCTCAGAGCGTTCAGATTTGATTGATGATGCTATGAAACCAGTCTATGGTCTTTGTGATGTGGAGCCAGACTTCCATTTGTCGAACGATGTTTACCATATGTGGACTTTTGCGGAAAATGATGGTGAGCTTGAGTTACCAGAAGAACTTGCGACACATCGTTCGTATGGTACCTTGGCACGAACACTCATCTGACGTCGTAGCAAATGGTATCTCAAAAGCATCTGGTGTCGAGCATGTCTTGGAGCATGAAAACCTTAAACCGGTCAATGCTATGATGTTTGGTGATGGTCCAAATGATATGGAGATTTTTTGTACTATGTTGGACTTAAGATTGCCATGGGTAATGCCGCACCAGAATTGAAAGAAAAAGACAGATTACGTTACAGGAACAGTAGAAGAAGATGGCATTTTCAATGCCTTGGAGGAACTCGGATTGGTAGAAAAAGAACTTCATTTCCCACAACTTGACTTGGATGCAGTAGAAGGTCCAGTCGCAACAATTAAAACAAACCATGGTGATTTGGTCATCAAGCTTTTCCCTGATCATGCACCATTAACAGTTACTAACTTTGTCAATTTGGCCAAGAGTGGCTACTATGACGGTGTGATTTTCCACCGTATTATCAAGGACTTTATGATTCAAGGTGGTGACCCAACTGGTACTGGAATGGGTGGTGAGTCAAGCTTCGGTGGTAGCTTCCAGGATGAATTTTCTGAAGAGCTCTATAACCTCCGTGGTGCGCTTTCTATGGCCAATGCAGGACCAGATACTAATGGTAGCCAGTTCTTCATCGTTCAAACGCCTGAAATTCCTTATGCTAAAAAGGAACTCGAACGTGGTGGTTGGCCAGCACCAATCGCGGAAGCTTATGCTGAAAATGGTGGAACACCTCACCTAGACCGTCGCCACACAGTCTTTGGTCAATTGGTGGATGAAGACTCTTACAAGGTGCTTGATGAGATTGCCAATGTTGAGGTTGGAGCTCAAGATAAGCCACTTGAGGATGTTGTGATTGAAACAGTTGAGGTAGCAGACTAAGATGAAAATTGGAGACAAGCTTAGGGGTGTTATCACAGGCATCAAGCCTTACGGTGCCTTTGTTTCATTGGAAAATGGTACCACAGGCTTGATTCACATCTCAGAGATTAAGACAGGTTATATCGACAACATCTACAATACCCTCAAGGTAGACCAGGAGGTCTTGGTTCAAGTTGTTGATTTTGATGAATTTACACAAAAGGCCAGTCTTTCTTTGAGAACCCTTGAGGAAGAAAAAAATAAAATCCCTCATCGTCATCGTTTCTCAGATAGTCGTTTGAACTATGGCTTTAAACCCTTGGCAGAAGCAATGCCAGGATGGATTGAAGAAGGACTTGACTATCTTAGACAAGAGCATGAGGAAAAATAGCAAAAGCTGACTCTCAATGAGTCGGCTTTTTTGGTGTTTTCGATTTGGCTACAAACAAAAAGATCTTCAATTTAATTGAAGACCCATGTTTATTAATTAGACATCAAAATAGAGCAATTCTTTTGGTGTGTGTGTGAAGACTTCAAAGCCATCTTTTGTCACATAACCACAGTCCTCAATACGAACACCAACTTTTTCAGGAATGTAAATACCTGGTTCAACAGAGAAACACATTCCTTCTTCGATTACCAAGTCATTTCCTTCCATGATTGAAGGGAACTCGTGGACATCCATACCAAGCCCATGTCCCAGACGGTGGTTGAAGTATTCGCCGTAACCAGCTTTTTCAATAACATTACGTGCTGCAGCATCGACTTCGCTGGCAGTTACACCTGGTTTGATAAAAATCAAGGGCAGTGAGTTGAGCTTCCAAACAGATATTGTAAATATCTTTCTTGAATTGGTCAGGTTGACCGACAGCTACGGTACGTGTCATATCTGAAACATAGCCTTGACTAACAACACCCAAGTCGAAGAGGAGGAGGCTGTCATTTTCAATACGGTTAGTTCCTGGAATACCATGAGGGTTTGCGGCATTATTACCTGTAAGAACCATCGTTTCAAAGGACATTTGATTGATACCGATTTTCTTCATGCCAAATTCGATTTGAGCAATGATGTCTGTTTCAGTAACATCAAGAGAGATATTGTCGAAACCGATATTAACAGCTTTATCAGCATAATCACCGGCAACAATCATTTTTTGAATTTCATCAGCTGACTTGATAACGCGCATTTTTGAATGAATGGTGTCAAGTTTTCAAAGCGACCTTCAAAGACTGTTTGCAATCCTTGGAACTTAGTCACATTGAGATTGTCAAACTCTGCATAAATAATAGAGCTGTCTGTACTTGCTAGACCAGCTTTGATTTTTTGCCATGGATTTTCAGAATCCACATAACCAAAGACTGGGAAGTCGAGTACAGCAGAGGCACGTGCAACCTCAAGAGCAGGAACAAAGAGGGCAGGTTCACGATTTTCGTAGACGAAGAGGAACATTTGGCGTTCATGTGGGTCACAATCAAAACCAGTAAGATAATTGACAGTTACAGGATCTGAAACAATAGCTAGCCCTGCTTTATTTTCATTCAAAAAATGACGAATGCGATCAAGTTTAGACATAGAAAAAACTCCTTTGTATTTCTTACACTCATTCTGTCACTTTTATAGGGAAAATGCAAGTTGTTTTTTTGGCTTTTTCATTAAATCATTTACTTTCATTGAGACTTTTTTAGGCTAGTTTTGTAAGCGATGGATAGTCTTGGAAACACGAAATGAGAGGCCTTTTTCTGAAATGGCTTTCTTCCTCGTAACCATAAAGAAGGAATCCCTTTCATTTTTTTGTAAAAAATCAGTCAAAATAATTGAAAGTGTTTTCAGAATCTGATACAATTAGCATGAATAAGTGAGCGTAAAATGAGAAAGGAAGTGTTTTTATGAATACTGATGAAACAATTACTATATACGACGTTGCGCGTGAAGCAGGTGTTTCGATGGCGACTGTGTCTCGTGTGGTAAATGGAAATAAAAATGTAAAAGAAAACACCCGAAAAAAAGTGCTTGAGGTCATTGATCGTTTGGATTACCGTCCAAATGCGGTTGCGCGTGGCTTGGCGAGTAAGAAAACCACTACTGTAGGAGTTGTTATTCCAAATATTGCTAATAGTTATTTTGCTACTTTAGCAAGGGGGATTGATGATATTGCAACCATGTACAAGTACAATATTGTTCTTGCATCTAGTGATGAAAATGACGATCACGAAGTTACCGTGATTAACTCTCTATTTGCCAAACAAGTAGACGGTATCATCTTCATGGGTTACCACTTGACGGAAAAAATTCGTGCAGAATTTTCTCGTACCCGTACGCCGATTGTCCTAGCAGGAACAGTGGACCTCGAACACCAATTACCGAGTGTTAACATCGACTATAAAGCTGCCGTTGAGGATTCTGTAACGCAGCTTGCCAAGAATAATGAAAAGGTTGCCTTTGTATCAGGACCACTAATTGATGATATTAATGGCAAGCTCCGTCTAGCTGGTTATAAGGCTGGACTTGAAAAGAATAATTTGCGCTACAATGAAGGACTTGTCTTTGAAGCTAAATATAGCTATAAAGACGGCTTTGATTTAGCACAACGTGTCTTGAACTCTGGTGCCACTGCTGCCTATGTTGGGGAAGATGAATTGGCTGCGGGTCTCTTGAATGGCCTCTTTGCTGCAGGTAAATCTGTTCCAGAAGACTTCGAAATCATCACAAGCAATGATTCACCAATTACAAGTTATACACGTCCAAACCTTTCTAGTATTAATCATCCTCTCTATGATTTAGGGGCAGTTAGCATGCGTATGTTGACTAAAATCATGAATAAGGAAGAGCTTGAGAAAAAGATGTTATTCTTAATCACGGTATTACCTTACGTCAGTCAACAAATAAAAAAGGAAGTTGGGACATAAGTTTGTCTCAACTTCTCTTTTTTAGAAAAAGGGAGAACCAATGACTTTTGAGGATGCTTATTTTAAAAAGAAAGTCCTAAAACCTGATAGCCTAGAGCCTTTGGTTTTACAGCTACCGAGCAAGGCTATGAGTTCAGAAAAACACTGATAGCTGAAGAACTTGAAGCTCGATTGTTTATTGATTTAGAAGGTAAGCTGACGGGACAGGTTGTCGATAGTGATTTTGATGAGCCTTATGATATCTTCAGGAGTCCTCAGGCTACTGGAACTTACGTTGGTCAAGTCAGAGAAGCTTATGGAGAACTTCTGTCACAGGTAGCTGATTCTTGTTATGAAGATCAATTATTCTCATCTCCACAAGCTAATCGCCTGGCTAAGTTTTTAGTTCAAGAATTTTCAGACCAAGCAGACCATCCTTTCGAGAAGGAACCAAGCTATCTATCTTTTAGAGTTGATGGTAAATGGTATGCCTTGTTTTTTCCTCTTAAGGGAGAAAAACTAGGGCTTGATGGAGAAAAGGCGGAATTAACATATGATGTGGTTAACCTCAAGGTTAATCCGAAGCAAATGGATAAACTCTTGAAAATGGATGGCGTTTTTCCTAGTTACCATATGTCCAAGAAGACCTGGGTTAGTCTTGTTTTAGATGAGACATTGTCGGACCATACCATTTTTGAGCTTCTTAGTGAAAGTCGCTCCCTGGTGGCCCCAAAACATCTTAGAAAGGCTTCGGAGCCTCATTATTGGATTATCCCGGTAAATTTGAAATACTACGATATTGGGGAGGAGTTTTCCGCAAATGAGGAGATTCTTTGGACACAGAAAGCTAGTATGCAAAAGGGAGATTTTGTGGCTATCTATATTACGGCACCTACCAAGGCCATCCGTTACCTCTGTCAGGTTTTAGAGGCAAATATCCCTAATCAAGGTTATCGTGAAGAGGAGAGTATTAAAGAGTTAGATGACGGATTAAACCCTTATATACTTTTAATGACACTGACTTTGATAGTGATAGACTAAAGAGTTTAGGTATTAAAACTGTTCGAGGTCCTCGACATATGACAGAAGAGTTAGTTCAGGCTTTATCCCCTTACCTAAAAGAAAAATAGAAGGAGGACATCATGCGAATTTTGATTGCACCTGATTCATTTAAGGAAAGTTTATCTGCAAAAGAGGTCGCCTTAGCTCTTAAATCAGGTTTTGAAAATGCCTTATCCGACGCTGATTTTGACCTCATGCCAATAGGTGATGGTGGCGAGGGCACCTTAGATGCTCTTGCTGAAAATCTAAATCTTGAGAAGAAAAGTATCGAGATTCCTCATGCCTATACAAGTGATGGAAGTGTTTCTTTTGCCAGCAATGGCCAGACTGCCGTTTTTGAAATGGCTGCGATTTGTGGCTTGGAGCATATTCCTAAGGAGAAACGAAATCCTCTAGCTCTAACGACACAAGGCGTAGGTGAACTAATTGTTCATTTGGTTCAGTCTGGCATCCGAGAGTTTATTATAGGCGTAGGTGGATCTGCTACCAATGATGGTGGTATTGGTATGGCATATGGATTGGGGTATCGTTTTTATGATTCTGAGGGACAGGAGCTTGAGCCAATAGGTGCTAATCTTGGTCTCATTAAGAAGGTATCCTCTAAAAATAAGGTTGATTTGTCTAGTGTCACCATTCGTCTGATTACTGACGTAGATAACCCCTTGTGTGGCCAACATGGAGCGACCTATATTTTTGGTGGACAAAAAGGCTTGTCTCCTTCACAATTTAAAAAAGTTGATCAAGATATGTCACAATTCTACACTGACTTTGCTCCAGAAGTTTTAAAAATTGGCTGGTTCAGGGGCGGGAGGAGGCATGGCTGCAGGCCTGGTGGCCTTTGCAGGTGCAGAAATTAAATCAGGGATTGACTTTGTACTTGATTGTGTTGATTTTGACCAACGTGTGAAGTCTGCTGATTTGGTTATAGTAGGAGAAGGACGTATGGATAGCCAGTCCTTATCTGGTAAGGCACCGGTCGGAGTGGCTAGGCGGACACCATCAGCTATTCCCGTCATTGCTATCTGTGGTAGTTTGAAGGATGACTTGCCTGATTTTCCAGTAGCAGGTATCTCAGCTGCTTTCCCTATCATTGGACAAGTATTAGAGTTAGACCAAGTTTTAGCTACCGCTAAGGAGAATCTCTATCGCACAGGACTCAATATTGGGAATCTCATCAAGCTCAGTAAAACATTGTGATATAAGAAAAAGCTGACTTTGCATCAGCTTTTATTTTCCGAATAGTTTAGCAAAAAATCCCTTTTTTTCAAGGATAGGTTCAGTTTCACTAGGAGCAAGGATATCAGGATAGAGTTCTGAAAATAATACTTTATCAAGATTCTCTGCTTGATTACTATGTACGATAAGACCGTATGGTGAATGGGCCTTGGCCTCGTCAACGATAGTTGCAGAAATATTTAGTGCTTGAGCGGTCTTGATATAGGTAAATTGTGTCTGGTCGGCTAATTTTGGCGAAAGTTTGAGACTAAGATTAGGGTAAACGGCTAATAAGTCTTTTAATATTTGCGGAAAATTGTCAATTACAGTTTTCTTTTCGGCATTTTCCAATAGAACAGCTAGGACTACACGTTCCGCATAGGTTCCAAAATACTGACGAAGTTCATCGGGATTTAGGCGTTTTTCACCACTAGCGCATTGGAGCACTTTGTTTTCAAGTGAAGTCATAGGAATCTCCTCTTAGTTTTCTACTTGTATTATACAATATTTTGAATTCCTTTTCATTCGGGTCGTTTTCTGAGATTTTCAAAAACAATTGAAAATATTAAAAAATAGAAAATCGCTAGAAAATTCTGGTTTTAATTTGCTTAAGCCTTGATATTATGGTAATATATAGGTGTAAAAAATTTTAACTCATAAGGAGAGTATTGTAATGTCAATTATTACTGATGTTTACGCACGCGAAGTCCTTGACTCACGCGGTAACCCAACACTTGAAGTAGAAGTTTACACTGAATCTGGTGCATTCGGTCGCGGTATGGTTCCTTCAGGAGCTTCAACTGGTGAACACGAAGCAGTAGAACTTCGTGATGGTGACAAAGCTCGTTACGGTGGTCTTGGTACTCAAAAAGCAGTTGATAATGTAAACAACGTTATTGCTGAACACATCATCGGATTCGACGTACGTGATCAACAAGGTATTGACCGCGCAATGATCGCTCTTGACGGTACTCCAAACAAAGGTAAACTTGGTGCCAACGCTATTCTTGGTGTGTCTATCGCTGTAGCACGCGCAGCTGCTGACTACCTTGAAGTTCCACTTTACAGCTACCTTGGCGGATTCAACACTAAAGTTCTTCCAACTCCAATGATGAACATCATCAACGGTGGTTCTCACTCAGACGCTCCAATCGCTTTCCAAGAATTCATGATCGTACCTGCTGGTGCACCAACATTCAAAGAAGCTCTTCGTTGGGGTGCTGAAATCTTCCACGCACTTAAGAAAATCCTTAAAGAACGTGGACTTGAAACAGCCGTAGGTGACGAAGGTGGTTTCGCACCTCGTTTCGACGGAACTGAAGATGGTGTTGAAACTATCATCAAAGCTATCGAAGCTGCTGGATATGTACCAGGTAAAGACGTATTTATCGGATTTGACTGTGCATCATCTGAATTCTACGATGCAGAACGTAAAGTTTACGACTACACTAAATTTGAAGGTGAAGGCGCTGCTGTTCGTACTGCTGCAGAACAAATCGACTACCTTGAAGAATTGGTTAACAAATACCCAATCATCACTATCGAAGATGGTATGGACGAAAACGACTGGGACGGTTGGAAAGCTCTTACTGAACGTCTTGGTGGTAAAGTTCAATTGGTTGGTGACGACTTCTTCGTAACTAACACAGCTTACCTTGAAAAAGGTATTGCAGAACACGCTGCTAACTCAATCCTTATCAAAGTTAACCAAATCGGTACTTTGACTGAAACTTTCGACGCTATCGAAATGGCGAAAGAAGCTGGATACACAGCAGTAGTATCACACCGTTCAGGTGAAACTGAAGATTCAACAATCGCTGATATCGCAGTTGCAACTAACGCTGGTCAAATCAAGACAGGTTCATTGTCACGTACTGACCGTATCGCTAAATACAACCAATTGCTTCGTATCGAAGACCAACTTGGTGAAGTTGCAGAATACCGTGGTTTAAAATCATTCTACAACTTGAAAAAATAATTCTATAGTCATATAGAATGAAAAGAGGTTCCTTAGGGAATCTCTTTTTTTTGCTTGTTCTAAAAAATTTTAGACTAAGATGGGCACCGTCTCTAAATAGGACTTCTAAATATAAAAAATCCCTGCAATCCTATTGATTGCGGGGATTTCGTCTTAGAATAGGCCTTTAATCTTGTCTAAAGCTCCACTGACCATTTCGTTACCTGAAACAAGAGATTTAGCTTGGTCGAAGTACTCGCCCAAATCATCTTTATTTTCATCGACAACTTTTTAGCAGCTTCGAAATCTTT
>ENA-OQJV01000050-OQJV01000050.1-human-gut-metagenome-genome-assembly--contig:-NODE-50-length-17412-cov-3.108591_pt1 | contig 17412 bp, 15 predicted proteins | sample MGYA00242616_ERZ504783 | MGnify/ENA primary metagenome ERZ504783 (study PRJEB26092, sample SAMD00036360) | human gut metagenome | host: Homo sapiens | study: EMG produced TPA metagenomics assembly of...
CATTATCCGATTGACCATGGTATTATAATACACGGTTCGTTGGTCAAGCGGTTAAGACGCCGCCCTCTCACGGCGGAAACACGGGTTCGATTCCCGTACGGACTGCTAAACAAAAAGACCCTCAGTACACAGTACTGAGGGCTTTTTATTTTTTGTCAAGCTATTAATAACTATAAAACCACTGAGATAAAAAGCTGATGCCTGCCCGGCTTGTTTAGAATCTCAGTGGGGATCATTGAAATAGTAGCCACATCCACACTGTGCTTGAAGGTGTACTAGATGTGGTGACCGCCACCACTGTGACTGCCGCCACTATGACCTCCACCACCGCTGTGACCGCCACTTGAGCCTGAGCTTTGCGGACTGTAGTGTCTTGTCTGGTTCATAAAGCGTGCGCGTGCATTTTGAATCTCTACCTTTGTAAATGCTGCACCCATGAGCTCGTTGCTCTTAGCCTTGCGGCCCTTTGACAGGGATAATGCATATACAAAGCAAAAAATCATGCCGGCAGCGAGAGCGATAAAGATACTTGAAATGTATCTGAGAGGCTGTGATATATGTCCGCCTGCAAGGACTGTGTTGACCTGGTCTATTGTTTCCGTACAGCAGGTGAAATAGTCGTAATCATGACTTGAGGTGGCATATATATAAGTGTTGTCACAGATGGAGTTACATTTTGAGTTTGGAATGGTTCTCTGCGTGCTTCCCTCACAAGCCAGATAAATCTCGTCTAAATCTCTGTCTATTACGAAAATGACACCGTTTGCGCCATTTCCAAAATAGCCTTCAAAGGTATTGACTGCATAGCTTTCAGTGCTTCCGTAAGGATGTGAGGTAGTGGTGACAACGGCTATATTGCAGTATTCGGTTGCTTTTTCATCTGTGAGATGAGCCTGCCCTTTACAGCATCGTCAATGAAATTGGCAGAGTCCTCAAGGATGTACTCGTAGCCGGTAGACTTGTTTGTTCCGCTTAGATTGTAATTTGTGGCTGTCTCAGTGGCATATACATTTGATGAGCTGCTCAAAACAAGGACTGTAACAAGCAAAAATAATGTAAACAAAGCTGAACACCTGCATTTTATACAATGCAAAAAAGGACTTTTATAATTATTTCTATGCACGGTCATCACCTCCCTTATGTGTGGCAAATTGTGGCAGCTTGCGCGTTGTAAGCACGTTGAATGCGCGGATGACATTAATCAGTGTGATAAGCACTGAGGCGATGATGATAAAAGCTGCGCCATAGTACCATGCATCGAGCACCGGCTGGAACAGAAGAACAGCATCGCCAATAAGCATGGATACCATGCCAAAGATGAGTCCGGCAACTCCCTTGTGTCCGGGCATCCGGTCAAAGCTTGAGAAGGCTCTGATTGAAAAAATAAATGATATAATGGTCAAAATAACAAATAAAATCAGGCTGCCGTCTGCATTGCCAAAGCTGCCTCCGATACCTGCGATGATTGTAAACAGCGCAGGTACGAATTGAATGACAAATATAAAAAGTATAAAGTAAGCTACAAACGATGTGTTTGTCTTTTTCTTTATGGTTTTCGTGGCCTTTTTTGCAGCCTTAAGGCGTCTGTGGTTGTTGATTGCACCAAGTGCCTCCGGCTGTTCCTTTGCGATACGGCCCTTATCCTCGGTACCGGCTTCCTTTACAGCAATCATGGTCAGCTCCTGTGAGTAACAGATATTTGCGATAATCGCAAGCACACCGACGATGGTGAGAGTCATTCCGGGAGTGAGAACCGTCAGCAGACATAATAAAATGTATACCGGAATTGCCGCAATCAGTGAGCCTAGCAGGAATTTACCGACAGATATAGGCAGATCTGCAACAACCTTGCCTGTCTGGCCGTTTACTGTGGCATATGCCACACGATCCTTATTGCGGTACGACAAAAACCATACCGGAAACATCGAGTAATCTGTCTCTTTTACAGTAGTGCCAAGACTTGAAGGCGAAAGAGCAGCGGAGTCACTGTCGACTGACAAGCCGGTAAAGGCAGGCTCTTTACTTATTTCGCTTACTGTGTTTGTGCAGGCAGCATCCATTGCGTCGCTTGCGTAAACCGTTGATGGTAAATCAGCTGTATCAGCGTAAAAACCACTTAAGAATGCCGGTGTAAAGCGCTTCATATTCTTCACATCATAAGGCGCGAGTTTTTCGCTGATGCTGTCATCAAAGGATGATGATGCATCGTAGGACAGTCCCTTGTAGTAGGCGTCGAGATCTCCCTCGAGCCTGAAATGGTCTGTAATTATGTAATCTCCTGAACGGTGGGATCTTTTCGCCGGAAGTGAAATAGGAGCCTTCTGGGTTACATAATATGTCCAGTAAGGCATGTAGATACCTCTGAATCCATCGATAAACTTAGGATCCTTAAGCTCCTTTGGCGCGAAAATAGCCTTTTTCATGAGGCTCATGTAGGCCTGCTTACAGTCATCCTTGCTCTTTGCAAATGGTATGATATAAGCCGGCTTGTGCTCCTTTTGCATGCGGCTGTAGAGCACAGTTGATGCACCGCAGAAGCTGCAGAAGCCTGCTGCGGTATCGTCTGTGCTCAGGATTTCTCCTCCGCACTGAGGGCATGTGAAAATGGTTGCTTCGAAGTCCTTCTGGACCTCGGCGTCAGAGGTTTTGTCCTCGTACGCGTAAGGGTCGAAAAGTGAATGACAGTATTCACAGTCTAACTGGCCTGATTTGATGTCAAACTTCACATTTCCACCGCAATTTTTACATGCGAACATTTTGTTTCTCCTTTCTATTCCCTTTTACTTTTTTATCTGCTTGAATAAATAATTCCTTCCAGATTGACGGATGGAAGAGGATGAGCAGTGGAAACAGCTCGAGTCTTCCGGCAAGCATGTCAAACATCAGTACATATTTGGAGAAATTATTAAAAAAGCCGAAATTGCATGTCGGACCGACCAGAGAAAGACCCGGTCCGATATTGTTAAATGTAGCTGCGACAGCCGTGAAATTGGTAGTGAAATCATAGTTTTCCACGGAAACAAGCAGCAGTGAAACAATAAAAATGACGGCGTACGTCATGAAATAAACATTTATTGACCTGATAACATCATGGTCTACAGGCTTGTGCTCAAAGGTGAGCTTTTTCACACTCTTTGGGTGAATGTAGCCATTTAACTCCTTGCGTATTGTCTTTACAGCGATGACAATACGCGATACCTTGATACCTCCGCCGGTGCTTCCTGCACATGCGCCAATGAACATCAAAAGCACAAGCAGTGTCTTTGAAAGCTCAGGCCATCTGTCGAAATCGGTGCTCGAGAATCCGGTTGTAGTGATGATTGAGCCAACCTGAAACGCAGCCTTTGTGACTGCGTCAAACACACCGGTACACATATGCGCGATATTCACGCTTATGACTACAACGGAGGCTATTATGATACCGAAATAGTATCTGACCTCCTCAACCTTAAATGCTTCACGGATGTGACCGAAGAGAAGCAGGTAGTAAGCGTTGAAATTGACACCGAAAAGTATCATAAATATGGTAACAACCCATTGCAGATAAACATTATAGCTGCAAAAGCTGTCGTTTTTGATACCAAAGCCTCCTGTTCCGGCTGTGCCGAGAGAGGTACAGATGGCATCGTACAGAGGCATTTTTCCGAAAAGCAGGAAAATAATCTCCATAGTCGTAAGACCAAAGTATATTATGTATAAAAGCCTGGCAGTGTGCCGCATCTTTGGAACGAGCTTTCCAACCGAAGGCCCGGGGCTTTCAGCACGCATCAGATTTATGTTGCTGCCGCCTGAAAGCGGGATGATTGCCAGAAGAAATACAAGCACACCCATACCGCCAATCCAGTGCGTAAAGCAGCGCCAGAAATTCATGCAATAGGAGAGTGATTCTACCTCTGGCAGGATGCTCGCTCCTGTCGTGGTGAAGCCGGAGATGGTCTCAAAAAGAGCATCTGTGAAGCTTGGAATCTCTCCTGATATGTAAAACGGCAGACAGCCGAATATACTCAGTACGACCCAGCCCAGTGCGGTTGTTGTACAGCCCTCCTTCAGGTAAAAGGTAAAATACCCTCGGTTTTTTAGCCGAAAAAAGAAAACCGATAGCTATGCTTATGAGTGCAACAATCAAAAAGTAGATGCCGCTTTTTTCATAATAAATACCGGCAACAATACATGGCAGAAGCAGCAAAAAGCCTTCAAGCTTTAAAATATATCCCAGAAGATATCGAATTACTGAAGTGTTCATATCATTCCCCCACTATTCCATAATATCCTGAAGATTCGTAAAGCCGGTATGGGTTGTTATAATCATGACAGTGTCATTTTTTTGTATGCTGTCATTACCTGTAGGGATAATAATTTTGCCGTTTCGGTTGATGAAGCAGATGAGCAGATGCTTTTTGAGCTTTAGGTCTCGAAGCGGTATGTCTGTCACATTTGAGTTTTCTGATACAAAGAACTCAATTGCTTCAACTCTTGAGTCGTACATGTGGTAGAGAGTCTCTATATTGCAGTTCATAGAGTTTTTCTTTGCACGGACATAGGCAATTATGGCTTCTGAGGTGATGTATTTTGGCGAGATTACACTGCCAAGGTCCAGGCTGTTTATGACATTGGTAAAAGTTATACGATTAAGCTTTGTTATGACCTTTGCATTGGAAACCTGTTTCGCATAGAGCGTAAGCATGATGTTTTCCTCGTCTATACCGGTAAGAGGTACAAATGACTGGCAGGTCTCTATGCCCTCTTCCTTTAAGAGTGCCTGTTCTGTTCCGTCACCGTTTATGATGACAGCATCCGGAAGCAGTATGGAAAGCTCCTCACAGCGCTCGAAGCTATTTTCGATTATTTTGACCTTTATGCCTCGTGATATGAGCTGCTTTGCCAGGTAATATGCGGCTTTGCCGCCTCCGATAATCAGTGTGTTTTTTACGCTGTGTGTATTGACTCCGATGTGGCTGAAAAACTCCTTTGTATGCCTGCGTTCGCCGACAAATGACAGTTTGTCTCCCTTGCGGAGCACAAAATCACCTGATGGGATAGTGACCTCATCATCTCTCTCGACTGCACCGATAAGTATGTTGGCATGGTGTCTGGTGCCCAGATCCATGAGCTTTGTTCCGTCGAGGATGCTGCCCTCGGGAATTTCATACTTGATGAGCTGTGCCTGACCGTGAGACAAAGTTTGTCACCTCAAGGCTGGACGGCAGATGAAGAATATGAGCCATCTCAATAGCTGCCTCAAGCTCGAGGTTGTAATGAGTGCAAGACCAAGCTTGTCGCGCAGATATTTGGCCTCCTGGCTGTATTCAGGCGTTCTGACTCTGGCTATAGCAGCACAGTTGCCGACCTGTGTGGCAATGGTACAGCATAGCAGATTCAGCTCATCAGAGCCTGTGACTGCGATGATTAAGTCGGCATCATCAATACCCGCTTCCTGCAGTATCTTGTAGCTGGCACCGTTTCCTGCAATACCCATTACATCATAGATATTGGATACCTGGGAAATCCTCTCCCTGTTTTTGTCGACAATTGTTATGTCGTGCCCCTCCTTGCCAAGCTGCTCAACGAGAGTACGGCCTACCTTGCCGCATCCGACGATGATAATTCTCAGTCCCTGGGAGGGAACCACTCCTTTTTTTGAACATTATTTCCTCCGTATATAAAAATATAATGATATGAGGGTCAAAAGGTATTTTTGCCCCTCATTTATGATTGTGTGGTGGATAGAATTATTATGACTATCATATATCAATGGATTATAACATAACGCATATATATTTCATAGAGAAAAAAGTCCCAAAAATATGAGATTGTAATAAAGTACAAAAAGTGATAAAATCAATTTTAATTGTAGTATTTGAATAGCTGTTTGAACAGCAATAAGAGATAGATTTTTGGAGCTTTAAGTAATGACGGGATTTTTAAAGGCAAACTACCATACGCACACCTATAGGTGCCAGCATGCATATGGCAGCGAGCGAGAATATATAGAGGCGGCTATCAGAATGGGTATCGCAGAGCTTGGCTTTTCAGATCATGTGCCGTGCCCCTTTAAGGATGGCTATGTGTCGGGCATTCGGATGACGATGGAGCAGGCACCGGAGTATGTGTATGCCATCAGGGAGCTTGGGAAGGAGTATGCATCCGACATAAAGCTCTACGTTGGCTTTGAGGCGGAGTACATACCGGAGTTTTTCAAGGAGCAGAAGGCTATGTTTGACAGGCTTGGCTGTGATTACATGATAATGGGCCAGCATTTTATGAAATCAGAGCAGACAGGCCCATATACAGGCACACCGACAGATGATGAGAGCCGTATACGCGAGTATGTGGATACTGTTATAGAGGGCATGAAAACAGGCATGTACAGCTATTTGGCTCATCCTGATTTAATAAATTATCAGGGACTTGATTCTGTCTACGAATGGGAGATGACGAGGATGTGCAAGGCACTTAAGGAGCTTGACATACCGCTTGAGATAAACATGCTTGGTATCAGTGCAGGAAAGCACTATCCGACAGATCGCTTCTGGTGTATACCGCATGACATCGGCAACAAAGTGATACTTGGGCTTGATGCACATACAGTGGACAATATATGTGATGTGGAAAGCTATGAAAAGGCACTTGATATAGTCAGAAAATATGACCTGAATCTTATTGACCGGATTGAGATATAGTTACTTACAAAATATCAAATACCAAAAGTGGGGAATGCTATGATTATTACAGAAGAAAAATATAATGAGGAATTAACAAGATGTGTTTTGCCTTTTATCAGGCTTAATTTTGAAGATGGCTATATGAAGAGTGCAGATGGCACACGCATACATTACGGCTATGTGACGACACCTGTAGCAAAGGCTGCCATAGTCATATCACATGGATTTACAGAGTGTATGCCTAAATATTATGAGATGATTTACTATTTCGCAAAGGCCGGATACTCTGTATATATGGTGGAGCATCGCGGACACGGCTTTTCGGAAAGAAGTGTATCAGATATGAGCATGGTCACTGTAAACAGTTTTGACGATTATGTGAGTGACCTTGATATGTTTATCCGCGAGATTGTGATGAAGCGTGAGGGGCGCAGACCGCTTTACCTGTACGGTCACTCTATGGGAGGCGCGATAGCTGCCCTGTATCTTGAGAAGCATCCTGAGGTATTTACAAAGGCAGTACTTTCAAGCCCTATGATAGAGATGCTTTATGGCAATTTTTCACATTTTGCCGTGGAGGCGATACTGTTTGTCGCAAGTGTGCTTAACTGGAACGATAAATATCTGCCGAGCCAGACACCGTATACGGATGAGTATGATTTTGAATCGAGCTGTTGTCTGTCAAAGGCGCGCTATGACTACATATACAAGTGCAAGGTGGAGGAGGAACACTATCGTACAAATGGCGCCACCTACAGATGGTGCAGGGCCGGGCGCAAGGCATCCAAATATATAAAGAAGCATGCACAGGAAATTAAAATACCGGTGCTGTTATGTCAGGCGGGAAAGGATTATCTGGTTTCAAATACCGCTGAGGATGAATTTATTGCGAAGCTGCCTCAGGGCATTAAGAAGGTCTATCCTGATTCAAAGCACGAGATATTTAATGCGGATGATGATACCTTGGAAAAGTTTTACTCAGATATCCTTGATTTTTGGGCTTGAACATGAAAATGAAATTCGTCAAGTGAAAAATGTGACATAAAAAATCATTTGTTTTGTTAGAAATGACATATGGATTTAAAATACAATATATAGTATAATCACAGCTGTTGCGGACAAGATGTTAGTATTTAAGCCGATGGTAAGAGTACGTAAAGCATAGCCCCTACAGAGAAAAATAATAAAATATATCAATATTGTAACAGGTAAATATACTATCAAACAAATGTGAGGAGAAAGAGAATGTCAGACGAAGTTTTAGATGATGTAATGATAAAGGGTTCATGTAAGGGAAAAGCAGATGCTATTGTAAACTGCCAGTGCAATATCGAGAGTGCACCGGTCAGATGCGAGCAGGCAGAAAGATGTATGTTCTATTCTTATTATAAGTGCAGCAAGCAGTGGAAGAGGCTTGCATAGTTAAAATTAAAGATTAAAAGCTCCGGGCTGACAATGAAGTCGGCATGGAGCTTTTTTGTCATATATAAGAAAAAAATAATTTTACACGCGGAAAACTTATGATAATATATAAAAAAGGTAACTATTCAGAACCATTGAGAACAAAAAGGCTGATGCGTAGCAGCTAGAAAGCACGAGTATCGTGCGTTTTTGCGAATGTGTGTTGGGGTGGCTCTGGATGGATACGTAAAACAAGATATAGGAGAGACGCGCATGAAGAGAGTTTTGGTACTGAGTGATTCACATGGTAATGTGGGAAATATGATTCGGGCAGTCAAAAGAGAGGAACCTGATATGATACTTCATCTGGGAGACTGCGTTGTGGATGCGGATGCCCTTAGGAGAGAGTTCCCTCATATAACCATGGTCAATGTGCCGGGGAACTGTGATTTTTCACGGGGAGATACAGAGAGACTTATTGATATCGACGGCTATAAGGTACTCATGTGCCATGGACATACATATGGAGTAAAGCTGTCATATATGCATCTGGAGCTTCATGCGAAGGAAATCGGGGCAGACCTGGCTCTCTTTGGCCATACACACAAGCTGTTTTATGATAAGCACAATGGTCTTGCGATGATGAATCCGGGAAGCATCGGTGCACCGCTGTGGGGCTGCATGCCATCAATACGGTATCATCACATTTGACAAAGAACACGATGTTATGAAGCTTGATGTTGACTACATTGAGTATTGACGAATGATTTATCAAAGCGGTATAATATTGGCTAATACAGTTATTTATATAGGAAGCAGAGGAAAAACAGACAAATGGTAAAGGTAGTAAAGTTTGGCGGCAGCTCGCTCGCCAGTGCAGAGCAGTTCACAAAGGTTGGCGACATCATAAGAAGCGATGAGTCAAGAAAATATGTTGTGCCGAGTGCACCGGGAAAGAGAAATTCCAAAGACACAAAGGTAACAGATATGCTTTATGCATGCTATGATCTGGCTGAGAATGATCAGGATTTCAAGGTTATGCTCAGAAAAATCAAGGACAGATATGATTCAATCATAAATGGCCTTCATTTAAAGCTGGCGCTTGATGAGGAGTTCAAGATTATCGCTGAGAATTTCAAGGCAAAGGCAGGTGTAGATTATGCCGCCTCTCGTGGTGAGTACTTAAACGGAATCATCATGGCAAACTATCTCGGATATGAGTTTATAGATTCGGCAACAGTCATCTTTTTTGATGAGAATGGCAATTTTGACGCGGAAAAGACAGACAAGGTGCTCTCAAAGAAGCTTGAGCAGACAGAAAAGGCTGTTATTCCGGGCTTTTACGGAGCAGGACCTGACGGAAATGTAGTTACCTTCTCAAGAGGTGGTTCGGATATCACTGGTTCCATCGTGTCAAAGGCATGTCATGCCAGCATGTACGAGAACTGGACAGATGTTTCAGGCTGTCTCGTAGCTGATCCTAGAATTATCGACAATCCACAGCCAATCAAGGTTGTTACTTATAGAGAGCTCAGAGAGCTTTCATATATGGGAGCATCAGTGCTCCACGAGGATGCTGTTTTCCCTGTAAGAAAGGCAGGCATCCCAATCAATATCAGAAATACAAACGACCCGGAAGCACCTGGTACTCTTATCGTTGAGAGCACATGTCAAAAGCCTGATTATACCATCACAGGTATCGCCGGAAAGAAGGGCTTTGTTGCGGTAAATATCGACAAGGACAAGATGAACTCAGAGGTGGGCTTCTGTAGAAAGGCTCTCCAGGCGTTTGAGGAGAACGGTATCTCTATAGAGCATATGCCATCAGGTATCGATACTATGACGGTATTCGTACATCAGGCAGAGTTTGAGGGCAAGGAGCAGCAGGTTATCAGCTCAATCAGAAGACTTGCTCATCCTGATATCATTGACCTCGAGTCAGACCTCGCGCTTATCGCTGTTGTTGGCCGTGGCATGAAGTCAAACCGTGGTACAGCCGGCAGGATTTTCTCTGCACTTGCACATGCCAATGTCAATGTGCGCATGATTGATCAGGGTTCATCAGAGCTCAATATCATCATCGGTGTAAGCAATGATGACTTTGACAAGGCAATAAAAGCCATCTACGATATTTTTGTTGTTACACAGCTGTAATAAGCTACGGAGAGATTATCCGTTGGAACCGAAATTGAATAGGATAATTTAAAAATTTAATGTAGAATTTATAAAAAATACAGGGCTTGGCGGAATATATGTCAGGCTCTGTATTTTTTTGAATAGGTAAAGCTTTGAAAAAGCTTTATGAGATGCTTTAGGCGGGAAAACAAAATACCCTCACATAAGCTGAAAATGCGCATATATTATAGCGAAAGGAAGAAGTTATTATGCAAAAAGACACTATAATATATGTTACGGATCAGAGGCAAAAGTACCTCGCTAATATGCTGGGAGGAGAACAGACAGATTGCAGAAATAGCGGCGGGATTGATTATGAGCGTGTTGGGAATATTGTGTTTCCTACACCGTTTTCAAAGCTTAAGCTTATAAATAGTGATATAGAAAAATTAAAACATAATATAATAATTAACAATATTGCAGTGTGGGGCGGCATGATGCCGGAGTGCTTCCCCGGTGTTGACAGGGGCTGTGACTTTATGAGAGATGAAACTGTTATAGAGCAGAATGCCATTGTTACGGCCGAGGCCACTGCGTCCATAGCGATACAAAAAAGCATACATGGTATATACGGCTCAAAGGTACTTGTGAGCGGGTTTGGAAAATGCGGAAAGGCAATGGCCCGCGTTTTTTCTGCTATGGGAGCCCATGTCATGGTGATGGCAAGGAGAAAACAGGCAAGGTGTGAGGCCGCTGAACTGGGATATGAAACGGTGGATTTTAATGATCCTGCCAAGGCTTGTTTTGAAACACTGTTTCTCATAAACACAGTACCGGATAGGGTTATAGATGAAAGTTTAATCATGATTTTGCAAAAAGATGCGATAATTATAGACATTGCATCTAAGCCCGGCGGCTGTGATTTTGAGGCCTGTAAGAGGTATCAGATAAACTGTACGCATGCGCTCGGTCTTCCGGGCATATACTGTCCGAAAACCGGTGCAAAAATACTTTATGACTGTATGAAAAGAAAAGGTATGACGGAGGGCTTATGGTTATTTCGGATTGCACCGTAGGAATGGGAATTACAGGCTCCTTCTGTAGTTTTGAAAAGACTAAGGATGTTGCAAAGCGGCTTGTGGATAGCTTCACACATGTGACACCTGTATATTCCTATAATGCACAGATGATGAACACGCGCTTTGGAAAGGCGGGAGACTTTATGCATACTATCTCCGAAATCACAGGGGATGAGGGCATCAGGACACTGCAGGAGGCAGAGCGTGTCGGCCCGGGAAAGCTGTTTGACGTGATGGTGATTTACCCATGCACCGGCAACACAGCGGCAAAGCTTGCAAACGGCATAGTGGACACACCGGTCCTTCTCGCGGCAAAGGCTCATCTGAGAAACGGCAGACCGCTTGTTATCGGGATTTCCACAAATGATGCGCTCGGCATCAACTTTAAGAATATCGGAAAGCTGATGAATATGAAAAATATTTATTTTGTGCCGTTTGGGCAGGATGACTGTGTGAAGAAACCGAATTCACTCGTGTGCGATGGAAAACAGGTTGTCGGCACAATAAATGAAGTGATGGCCGGACGACAGATTCAGCCGGTAATCCTCTAGAGTGGGGTAATACGTTATGGCATAAATAAATATAAGAAAAGATTTATGAATCTGAATCATTGCTGTTCACACTGTTATGTGTGAACAGTAACTTCTGAATTGAAAAACTGAGTTTGAAAATGTGAAAAAACATAGTAAAGATGCAAAAATATATGTTATAATCATGTATACACAAAAAACTGAAAACACAGGAGGATAAAATATGTCATATATTTACAAAACAAAAGGAACCTGTTCAACACAGATTGAGCTTGACCTCGATGGAGATGTAGTACATAACGTAAAGTTTACAGGAGGCTGCAACGGAAATCTTAAGGCCATCCCAAAGCTCGTTGAAGGACTCACAGTTGCCCAGGTAGAGGAAAAAATCGGTGGAATTAAATGTGGATTTAAGAATACATCCTGCGGCGACCAGCTCGCAAAAGCATGCCGCGAAGCATATGAAGCCCAGATGAATAACTAAAAAATAGGCAACTCCAAAAAAGCTCTCCCTTGTGAAGAGCTTTTTGAATTGAACATAATTCTGCCATGCTTCGCGCACAACAAAGTGGATCCGGGAAGTACACAGTATGTTCAGAATAAAAAATATGAACTGCCACGGTGTTCCATAAACTCAAATAGCATGAAGCACTATCACCAAAACACAGCCTGTCCGGGCAAAAAGCCGTGGCTGACTTCATATTTTTTATGAGGAATATAATGTGTGCTCCCCCGGACAGCACAGCCTTCCCGCGCGAAGCCCCCATTAAAGCTCGACACTCCCACAAATATTTTTATAAAATGTTTACAAAACATTCATCCCTTTAGGTTGTGCAATTATCCTCAAAGTGTTACAATAACACTATTGTGAGCCTGTACAAGGGCAATTTGAAGTTATAGGAGAAAAATATGAGCGCATTTTCAAAAATCTTTGGTTCTCACAGCGAGAGAGAGCTTAAGAGAATTTACCCGATTGCTGACAAAGTTGAGTCATATAAGGAAGCAATGGGAAAGCTTTCCGATGAAGAATTAAAGGATAAGACAAGGGAGTTTAAAAAGCGTCTGGAGGACGGAGCAACACTTGATGATCTTCTTCCGGAGGCATTTGCTACAGTAAGAGAGGCTGCTAAGCGTGTGCTTGGCATGGAACATTATAGAGTACAGATAATCGGTGGTATTATTTTGCATCAGGGACGTATTGCAGAGATGCGAACCGGTGAAGGTAAGACACTTGTTTCTACACTTCCTGCATACCTTAATGCACTTGAGGGCAAGGGTGTGTGCATTGTCACAGTCAATGATTACCTGGCAAAGCGTGATGCTGAGTGGATGGGACAGGTTCATGAGTTCTTAGGTCTTAAGGTCGGCGTGGTGCTTGGCGGCATGGACAATGACGAGCGCAGGGAGGCTTACGGCTGCGATATTACATATATCACAAACAATGAGCTTGGATTCGATTACCTGCGTGACAATATGGTTATCTACAAGGAACAGCTTGTTCAGAGAGGTCTCCACTATGCTATCATCGATGAGGTCGATTCAGTGCTTATCGATGAGGCACGTACACCTCTTATCATTTCAGGACAGAGTGGCAAGTCGACAAGACTTTACGAGGCATGCGATATCCTGGCTACACAGATGAAGCGTGGTGATGATGTTCCTGAGTATTCAAAGATGGATGCCATCATGGGCATTGTCCAGGACGAGACCGGTGATTTCATAGTAAATGAGAAGGACAAGGTCGTAAACCTTACACAGGATGGTGTGAAAAAGGTAGAACAGTTCTTCCATATCGAGAACCTTGCAGATCCGGAGAATCTTGAAATCCAGCACAATATCATACTTGCGCTTCGTGCGCACAACCTCATGTTCAAAGATCAGGACTATGTGGTAAAGGATGATGAGGTGCTTATCGTAGATGAGTTTACCGGACGTATCATGCCTGGACGCCGTTATTCGGACGGACTGCATCAGGCTATCGAGGCAAAGGAGCATGTAAAGGTTAAGAGAGAGAGCAAGACCCTTGCCACGATCACATTCCAGAACTTCTTCAATAAGTTTGACAAGAAGGCCGGTATGACAGGTACAGCTCTCACAGAGGAAAAAGAGTTCCGTGATATCTACGGCATGGATGTTGTCGAGATACCTACAAATAAGCCGATAGCGCGTATTGATTTGCAGGATGCTGTATACGCTACCAAAAAGGAAAAGTTCAAGGCTGTTGTGGATGCGGTTAAAGAGGCACATGAAAAGGGACAGCCTGTTCTTGTAGGTACAATCACCATCGAGACATCAGAGCTTTTGAGCGGCATGCTCAAGAGAGAGGGAATCCCTCACACAGTATTAAATGCCAAGTTCCATGAGAAAGAGGCAGAGATTGTTGCACTTGCAGGACAGCATGGTGCAGTTACAATAGCAACCAACATGGCAGGCCGTGGTACCGATATTAAGCTTGACGATGAGGCGAAGGCTGCCGGAGGTCTTAAGATTATCGGTACAGAACGCCATGAGTCAAGACGTATAGACAATCAGCTCCGTGGACGTGCAGGACGTCAGGGAGATCCGGGTGAATCACAGTTCTTCATCTCACTTGAGGATGACCTAATGAGACTTTTCGGTTCAGAGCGTCTGATGGGTGTTTTCAATGCGCTCGGAGTACCGGAGGGCGAGCAGATCCAGCATAAGATGCTTACATCTGCTATAGAGAAAGCTCAGGAGAAAATCGAGGCCAACAACTTTGGTATTCGTAAAAATCTTCTCGAGTATGACCAGGTGGACAATGACCAGAGAGAGATTATCTACAGCGAGCGTATGAAGGTGCTTAACGGTGACAACATGCGTGATGCTATCCTTAAGATGGTTCAGGAGCAGGTTGAGAAGTCTGTCGACAGATGTATTTCCGAGGAAATTGACAGAGCTGACTGGAATCTTGTAGAGCTCAACGAGCTTGTGCTTCCGGTCATTCCTCTTGATCCGATTACAAAAGAGGATATTGAGTCAATCAAGAATGCAAAGCAGCTTAAGCAGTACTTAAGGAAAAGGCCGTCATGCTTTATGAGCAGAAGGAGACAGAATTCCCTGAGCCTGAGCAGTTCAGAGAGATTGAGCGTGTCGTGCTTCTTCGTGTAATCGACAGAAAGTGGATGGATCACATCGATGATATGGCACAGCTTCGTCAGGGAATCGGCTTACAGGCTTATGGACAGAAAGATCCAATCGTAGAGTACAAGATGGCAGGCTTTGATATGTTTGACGACATGATTTCAGCTATCCAGGAGGATACTGTCAGACTGCTGTATCATGTACAGGTTGAGCAGAAGGTTGAGCGAGAGCAGGTTGCAAAGATTTCGGGCACAAACAAGGATGAGTCAGCACAGAATGCACCAAAGCGCCGTGCAACAGCCAAGGTATATCCGAATGACCCATGTCCATGCGGCAGTGGCAAGAAATATAAGCAGTGCTGTGGACGTGTGAAGTAAATTTTAAATGGCTGTAATCGTTGCTGGTCACACTGTTAGGCGTGAACAGTAACATAAAATAAATGAACAAGAACGAATGTTCTGAAAATTGTGGACAAAGTCGATTTTTTGTAGTAAAATAAAGCGCGTAAGTGCATACTATAAATGATTGACTTTGTCTTTTTATAATTTTACAAAAGCAGTATTTAAGATTTTTTGGAGGAAGCGTGCGTTATGGAATTTAAACTGCATTCAAAATACAAGCCGACAGGCGACCAGCCGCAGGCAATAGAGCAGCTTGTGAAGGGCTTTAAGGAGGGCAACCAGTTTGAGACCTTACTTGGAGTTACCGGCTCCGGCAAGACCTTTACCATGGCTAATGTCATTGCAGCACTCAATAAGCCTACACTTATCATATCGCACAATAAGACACTGGCGGGGCAGCTCTATGGTGAGATGAAGGAGTTTTTCCCTGAGAACGCAGTAGAGTACTTTGTATCCTACTACGACTATTACCAGCCTGAGGCCTATGTGCCGCAGTCTGATACGTACATAGCCAAGGATTCCTCTGTAAATGATGAGATAGATAAGCTCAGGCTTTCAGCCACGGCAGCGCTCACAGAGCGAAAGGATGTCATTGTCGTGGCATCGGTTTCATGCATATACGGACTTGGAAGTCCTGATGAGTGGACAGGCATGAGTATTTCGCTGCGCCCGGGGGCAGGAGAGGGACAGGGATGATCTCGCAAGGGCTCTCATAGATTTACAGTACACCAGGAATGATATGGATTTTCACCGAGGCACCTTCAGAGTGCATGGTGATGTGCTTGATATATTTCCGGCAAATGCCGATGATACAGCAATCAGGGTTGAGTTTTTCGGTGATGAGATAGATCGGATAGTGGAGGTTGATGTGCTGACCGGCGAGGTAAAGTGCTCGCTTGAGCATACGATGATTTTCCCTGCATCCCACTATGTAGTTTCGCAGGAGAAGATAAATGAGGCCTGCCTCAATATAGAGAAAGAGCTTGATGAGCGTGTGAAGTATTTTAAAGGCGAGGACAAGCTCATAGAGGCTCAGCGAATAGCAGAGAGGACCAATTTTGACATAGAGATGATGAGGGAGACAGGCTTCTGTTCAGGAATTGAGAATTATACGAGGCATCTGAACTTTGCAAAGCCGGGGGAGCCTCCTATGACACTCATAGATTTCTTCCCGGATGATTTTCTCATAATCGTGGATGAGTCACATATCACGATTCCGCAGATAGGCGGTATGTATGCGGGTGACCGCTCCAGAAAGACCACTCTTGTGGACTATGGCTTCAGACTGCCCTCGGCCCTTGACAACAGACCTCTCAATTTCGAGGAGTTCGAGGGTAAAATAGACCAGATGCTCTTTGTCTCAGCCACTCCGAATAAGTATGAGAATGAGCATGAGCTGCTTCGTGCGGAGCAGATTATCAGACCGACAGGACTTTTGGATCCTGAGATATCAGTGCGCCCTGTTGAGGGACAGATTGATGACCTTGTGTCAGAGGTCGATAAGGAGACTGCAAACCATCACAAGGTGCTTATCACCACACTCACAAAGCGTATGGCTGAGGATCTCACAAACTATATGGCAGAGCTTGGCATCAGGGTAAAGTACCTGCATTCAGATATAGATACACTTGAGAGAGCGGAGATAATACGTGACCTGCGTCTTGACGTATTTGACGTGCTCGTCGGCATCAATCTGCTCAGGGAGGGCCTTGATATCCCGGAGATTACACTTGTTGCCATACTCGATGCGGATAAGGAAGGCTTCCTTCGTTCAGAGACCTCACTTATACAGACGATAGGACGTGCCGCACGTAACAGTGAGGGTCATGTTATCATGTACGCTGACAAGATTACAGACTCCATGCGTGTCGCAATTGACGAGACAAAGCGTCGTAGAAAGGTACAGGAAGAGTACAATGAGGCTCACGGAATCACGCCACAGACTATACAGAAATCCGTGCGTGATCTCATAGCTATCTCAAAGAAGGTGGCGGCCGATGAGAATGCTCTTGACAAAGATCCGGAGTCAATGAGCAAAAAAGAGCTTGAGAAGCATATAGCAGATATAGAGAAAAAGATGAAAAAAGCAGCGGCAGAGCTCAATTTCGAGGCGGCTGCTGAG
>ENA-OQJV01000051-OQJV01000051.1-human-gut-metagenome-genome-assembly--contig:-NODE-51-length-17361-cov-3.737380_pt1 | contig 17361 bp, 18 predicted proteins | sample MGYA00242616_ERZ504783 | MGnify/ENA primary metagenome ERZ504783 (study PRJEB26092, sample SAMD00036360) | human gut metagenome | host: Homo sapiens | study: EMG produced TPA metagenomics assembly of...
GTTGTAAAATAGCCTTCACATCACCATGCTCGCTCAAAAAGACACATATAAATACCTGAAACAACAGCATACAGACAATAAACTATGAAAAAACCAACCTGTGTATAAGCTTCTTGTCCATCCTGCTGCATTTTCCTTAAAGATATCCCACAGCCCAAATAAATATGTGATGCCAAGAAAAATAACTAAAATAACGGTCTCCACAATAGCCTGCAGCAGATAGTCATCCGCCTCTTCCATGCCCGGAATCAGTCCCAGAACTTTTCCGCTCCACTGCAATGGTGCAATGAAAATAAAAACTACAAGAATGGCAAATATTATATTTGCCGGTGCCGAAAGGTTTCTCAATTTCTGTTTCATAACTTTAAATCTCCTCATTTGCGTGTTATTAAGTATGAAAATATTCTATAGCATTTACTTTGACATTGCAAGCGAAGTATTTCATACTGCAATGGGCAGCAAAAAAGCCCTGTCCTTACGAACAGAGCCCTATGCATTATGTTGCACTTACAAGCCTTACTATCACATCAATTCCAGCCGCCCAAAAGAGTATTGCACCCACGATATATACCTTTGTCTTCTGCTCAAAACCGAAGTGATATCCTGTGTAAATGCCTGCCACTATACAGATAACAGTGAGCAGCGCCACCATTATCATAATGGTGAAAAGTCCGGTACCAAGAAAGCCAAATGCTATTCCTGCAAGAACCGTATAAAATGCGGTGATTCCTGCTATCCTTAGCACTCTTTTCATGTCAAGCTGTGCCTGACAATGCTCCTCAATCCTTTCGTTTCTTATAGCCTTTCCTATAAGCCTGATCCCCAGTCCTATCAATATTCCGATAGAAATTATCTCTCCTAAAAGTGCTTCATCCTTCACCGAGTATTTCCCATTAAGAAAGCTTGACAGGAAATACCCGATGTACATTGCTAACAACTGGCAAACTGCAACTATGAAGCAAATGGCTGTAAGCTGTTTCTTATTTACTTTCTGGATCAGGGATCCCTGACATTCCATCGCAACGAAAATCTCCAGTGAGCTTCCCGCCACTATTAACAGATATTCTATCCAGCCCATTTTTGCCTCCCCTTATGTTTAAACATCCTTTAATTAATTATTTGTCGCTATCTGCCTTAGCATCTATTGAAGCTAATTTATATATGAACTTAACGCTGCCCGTCTGTCCATCAGCAATTGCTGAGTATGTCTGATATTCCTCACCTGCGTCAATTACTGCCTGAAGCTTGTCGGTGAATGGCTTTAAGTCACCGTTGTATGCGTCGAGAATCTTGTTGATTCCCTCCTCATTGAACTGTACCATACCATCTGCAAGTGTGTGTGCACCCTCTGAAAGTGTCTTTGAGCCTGTTGTGAGCTGGTCAACACCTGAAACTATCTGATTTGTTCCATCTGCAAGCTGTGAGGCTCCGCTGTTGAGCTGTGCATTGTTTGCTACAAGTGTGTTTGAACCGTCTACAAGCTTCTTGATACCACTTGTGAGAGTTGGCACTGAGTTCATGAGTGATTGTGTTCCGGCTGAAAGCTGGCTTGCTCCGGCATTGAGTGCTGTTGCTCCGGCATTTAATGTATCGTTGTTTTTAACTAACTCGTTTGAACCATTTACAAGACTGGTGATTCCTTTTGTCAGCTCTGGTAATTTATCTGCAAGACTTTGTGTGCCTGTCTGAAGCTCTGTAGCTCCTGTTGCAAGCTGTGTAGTTCCTTTTGCTAAATCAGAAGCTCCGCTTGACAACTCAGATGCTCCATCTGACAACCGTCCTAAACCAGCATCTAATGATGACGCACCATCTGATACCTTTGCTGAGCCATCCTTTAAAGCTTGCACTGTGTAAGCACTGTCTGTTACACTTTGGTTCACGGCAGAATATACTGATACAGCACCTTTTCCCTGAGACAGACCAACAAGTATCTGATTATAAGTTGCAGATGGATTCTGATTCTGCATATTAGTCAAAGCATCTATTATATCTCCTGCATTGTTTACTGCTGCATCCGCTGCTGCTGATACATTGTCTGCTGTAATCTTATCTGTATCAATATATCCAAGAGTTTTAAATAATGTTCCGACATTTAATTCATTCAGTGGTTCCAGAGATTTATTTATATTGGTTTTGATTGTTTCAGGCATATCTGATAAAGATTGTGTCAACTGACCAACTCCTTCATCAACCTGCTTTGCTCCTGCTGCAAGAGAATCAGCTCCTGTTTTTTGCCGTATCAATACTTGTCTTTAGCTGTGCTGCACCTGCAGATACTCCTGCTGCGCCCTTGTTTGCAGCATTAATACCATCCGAAAGCGTTTTTGCCCCATCATTAAGACTGGTCACACCTGTTGCAAGACTTCCTGTGTTGTCATTAAGCTGGTTCAAGCCTGTATTTAACTGACTTGCTCCATCCGTATAAGTCTTCAAACCATCCTTAAGTGTTGCACTTCCACTTGCAAGCTGACCTGCTCCACTATTAAGCTTATCTGCTCCTGACACAAGGGCTCCTGTACTGTTTCCAAGTGTATTCAGTCCACCACTTAATGTACTTACACCATCAGTATATGTCTTAAGTCCACTCTGCAGTGTGCCAACTCCTGATGCGAATGTGCCGAGATTGCTCTGCAATGTTGAAAGTCCGTCAGCAAGTGTGTCAGTACCCTCTGCCAGTGTCTTTGAGCCATCCTGAAGCTGTGTTGAAGCATCCTTTAAGTCATTTATCATGTCATCGAGGTCTGATGTGTCAATTCCGTCTGTGCTTACATAATCAGATGCGTTTACCACGAAGGTCATGGCTGCAGGCATTGAGAAATTCTCCACATCTGCTGTCATTTCCATGTATTCAGGGATATTTACATCGCCATCAAGATCTCCGTCCTTGATTCCTAAGCTGTCCTTTAAGCCCGGAAGTGCATAGCCGAGCACTACGCTTGATGAGTTGCTTACCTCAGCCTTGCCGTTTGTCACTTCGATATTCTCGAAGCCATCACCGAGTACAAGTCCTGTTATTGCTGCAAATGGTACGGAAACTGTCTGCTTCTCGCCGTTTACTGTCTCTGTGTATGATGTGGTATTTGTGTAGTCAAAACGGATTTTGACCTTTCCTGATTTTCCTGCAAGATCCTCAGGTGAGATTTCTTTTCCATCGAGGTAATATGTAACCTTCTGTGTTACAGGCGGTTCCTCTGTTGCTGTGCCCTGGTAGTAAATGTCCTTGCCACCGGCCTGCCATGTGAGCTTATCACCGCTTTGTGTGAATTTTTCCTTGCCCTTTACGTTCTCGATATCTGAAAGGTTTGAAGCATCCTCCAAGGTATCCTTTTTGTCTTTATTTTTAAGGTGATCTACTACGATTGTTTTGTTTACGTTGCCGTTTGCATCTGAAATGAGATATACGCTCTCGTCCTTGTCTGCGTCGTTATCCTTTAATGATACGCTGTCCATGAGCTTATCTGCTATGTCATCAGCATCCTTGCTGCTTCCTGTTGTGCTGTCTGCCTCGGCTGTGACTGCGGTGCTGTTCTTCTCTGCAAAAACTGCTGTTGCTCCGATTCCTGTACCTACAAGTGCTATAGTGAGGACTCCGGCTACAACACGGACAATATATTTACTTTTTAACTTTTCTTTCAATTCTGGTAATTTCATGTCTTATTCCTCCCGATTTTGTTTTTGAGGTCATATTTTTATGTTATGAGGGCCAAAAAGTATTTTATCCCTCATTTATGATTAATCAGATTACTAAGCTGTCAGGTTCTTGTTTTTAAAGCCTGCGCTTGTGGCACATATTACTTTGTCAAAAATCATAAACATTGACGGAAGTATAAATACTACTACAAACATACTGATGATTGCGCCTCGTGCAAGCAGTATACAGATAGAACTGATCATATCAATGTTTGAATAAAGTCCTACACCAAAGGTTGCGGCGAAGAAGCAGAGTGCACTGACGATAACTGAGTTTGTCGAATCTGCAAGTGCCTTTGTGATTGCAGGCTTTTTGTCCATTCCGGTGTATCTGTTCTTTCTGTACTTTGTGGTCATAAGTATCGCATAGTCAACCGTTGCACCAAGCTGTATGGTTCCGATTACGATGCTCGCGATAAACGGAAGCTTCGTTCCTGTAAATCCCGGAATTCCCATGTTTACAAAGATTGCAAACTCGATGACCGCTACAAGTATGATTGGAAGCGATACCGATTTGAATACTACGAGGATGATAAGGAATATCAATACGATTGATACTGCACTTACACGCTTGAAGTCTGTATCTGTGATAGTGATAAGATCCTTTGTACAAGGTGCCTCACCGATAAGCATTGCGTCCTCGCTGTAATTCTTTACTATCTTTTTAATCTCTGTAATCTGGTTATTTACCTCATCAGATGCTGTCGCATATTTTGATGAAACAAGCATCATCTGGTAATCACCGTTTTTGAATATCTCCTTTGCCTCATCCGGCACCATATCATCCGGTATTGTAGGTCCAAGTATTGAGTCAAGTGATACTGCAAGCTTTACTCCATCGACCTTCTTGATATCATCTATCATGCTTATGCTGTCTGCCTTTGACATATCGCTCGGTGCGATAATGATATGTGTGGCACCCATAGCATACTCCTTGTCGAGTCTTTCATTGGCCTGCTTACTGTATGCACTGTCAGGCATGGTTCCTGCAAGGTCATAGTAGACCTGATCATGAGTGTATCCGTATATTGCCGGGATGAGCACTACGATGAAAATCACTGCAAGTATCTTATAATGATTTGTTACCCAGCTTGCAATCCTGGAAACATCCGGCATAAGAATCTTGTGCTTTGTCTTCTCGATTGCCTTATCACATGCAAGAATCAGTGCAGGAAGGATAGTTACACATACGATAACTCCGAATACAACGCCCTTTGCCATTACGATTCCCAGGTCAAGTCCAAGTGTAAAGCTCATGAAGCAGAGGGCTACGAAGCCTGCGATTGTTGTGATTGAGCTTCCTGTTACTGAGACAATTGTGTGGGAAATGGCATGTGCCATGGCTCGCTTCTTGTCTCCGTCATATCTGTCTATCTGCTCCTGATAGCTGTGCCACAGGAAAATCGAATAATCCATTGTTACGGCGAGCTGCAATACTGCTGTCAGTGCCAGTGTCAGGTATGAAATCTGTCCCTGTATAAAGTTTGTTCCCAGGTTATAGATAATAGCCATTCCTATGCTTAGGAGGAATAACATCGGAACAATTATTGAATCCATTGTAATTCCCATGACAAGCATTGAAAGCAATGCTGCTATGATGACATATATAGGAGCCTGCTGCATAACAAGTGTCTTTGTATCTGCGTTGACCGCTGCCATTCCTGCTACGAAGCAGTGGTTTTTCACCATCTTATCCATCTTGTTGACGGCTTCCATTGTCTCATCCGAACCCATTGTGTCACTGTAGGTGACGAGCATGAGCTGGCTGTTTGCATCCTTGTTGTTAAATGCGTCGTACACCTCATCCGGAATTGCCTCTCTTGGCAATGTGGAATCAGCGATTGTTCCGTACCAGATGACATCCTTAACACCCTCAAGGTCCTCAATGTCATCAGCCAGAGTCTCTATGTCCTGATCCTTCATATCCTCCAAGATCACAAAAGACAACGCTCCGGTTCCAAACTCATCTACCATGATATCCTGACCCTTCATAGTCTCTATCTGGCTTGGCAGATAAGAAAGGATATCAAAGTTGATTCTCGTGTTGATAAAACTGAGGCCCGACGGTATAAGCAGTGCAAATGCAACTATCAGTATCAGCACACGATGTTTTACGACTCCTTTTCCAAATTTAATCATTAGATTCACCACTCTTTCTTTTATTCGTATTGAAGTATAAAAAAAAGACCGAATAAATAAATATTCAATCTCTTCGATTTGTCATGTGAGATATACAAATCCATCAATTTGTATATCAGATATGACACATATATGATATTGTATTTGATTTCTGACACTTTTTCACAGCATTTTTATATTTATATGAACACATGCCTCTTTATGATTCTGCTTTATTAGCTTGCTTAAGCCGTCATTTTCCATGGCAATTGTCCTCTACAGCTCACTTAGTATATCATCCATCGAGCGCGTAATCAGATACATGTATGCCTCAGCCATCTCCTTCGGCTCAATGTCATCCATGCCCTGGGCTATCCAGCCCTCCGTGATAAAGCACAACGACTGCGCATAATATGTAGAAATCACCTCAGGTGTGAGCCAGCGGTATTTTGATTTCTTTCCTGTGCTCTTTTCGCTTATGATATTCATAAACATCTCATAGACGCACTTCATAGCAATCTGATTAAACGTCACTGCACCCTCCAGCTTTAGTGCTTTCTTGTAAAAAACACTGTTTGCCGAGATATTATTGAGCATCAGCACAATCGCTTCAAAAATCATTCCGGCATTGAGCAGCGGCTTGATGGGCTCAAGCAGCTCGGTTTTGATAATCCACTCTATCAGCTCGTACTTGTCCTGAAAATGATTGTAAAACGTGGGGCGGATAACTCCGGCCTTGTCCGTTATCTCTTTAATTGTAATCTTATCGATTGGCTTTTTCGCCGAAAGCTCTATAAGGCTCTCAGCGAGCACCAGATCTATTGCATTCTTACCTTGCTGTGTCATTACTCATCAAACTCCATCGTGACAAAGTAGCCCTTCTCAGTCTCCCTCACATCCACGACATCGCCCTCGCGGCTTTTGAGCCTCTCGCTGACCACGTAGTTTCCCGACATGGCAATCGCATGCTCTATCGTATAATAATATGAAGTCGGAAGCTTGCTCTCTGTTACCTTCAGATGGTCACCGACCTTGGTAAGTCCGGGTCTCTCCATCTTAAACTCCATCCGACGCATTCTGTCGCCTTTCTGTTACTGCTTAATTGTCCTCTTTTCTATCCTCAACAAACGTTGCCTCAAACTCCTTTTGCTTGTTGTAGGCGCTCTCAGCCTTTGTAGCACGGCTTGTAATCCAGATATTTGATACTCCGTTGAAAATCAGTATGATACCGACAACAACAGTGGCTGTCTTCATTACATCAAATGCATTTGTCACGCAGATTATTCCAAAAATCAGACTGATTATTGAAAAAATCAGGCCGACACTCCAACCTCCGTAACCATATTTTCTGGCATCCACTGCCTCAATAATGCTCCTGATGCTATGAAAAATGAGCACCAGACCAATGACTATAGGTATCAGGCTCACAACAACCTTTGGCTGCACCAGAAACCATATGCCCACTGCCAAAACCACAAGCCCCAGCATCGCTGAAAAACCATTCGTGACTATATTCAAAAAATAGCTGCACATATAGACCACTCCGATGATGATAAGCACTACCGCAAGCACATTGGCCACAATCGTGAGCACCGAAGCTCTCCATATGATAAACACCAGTCCCAGCGCTATGCAAAGCACTGATGACAGTAGAAAATCAGCCTTTATTCTGCCTAAAAACTCCTTCATACGCGACCTCCTTTATATATCCCTGCCCTGCATTACTTTTCTAATTCTGTTCCTCTGCACTGTTCTTGACCAGGTCAAGAACAGTCTGAAGCTCAGCCCCCTCAACCGGTGCAGCTCCATATCCAAGACGCTTGTGATCCTCTGTAATCTCAACCAGCTCAGTAGTTTTATCGCCCTTCGCATCAATCACAAAATATCTGCCCTGTGACGCAGCATCATCCCACACGAGATAAGCACGGATTGCGCAGTTTGGAGCCATATCTCTTGTCGGGAAATCAACTCTGGTGACATTAAGCGTATCAGAAATCTGCATAGACATAACAGAGAAATCCTCCTCCATATATGGATACATACGCTTCTGCTGATATGCCTCCTCGTACAGCTCATCTATTAGCTTTTCCTTCTCATCGGCTAGTCGGTCCATGAACTCTTTTCCACCCTCAAACATCTTCGCCGGCAGGAAAATATGCTCATACTGCATACGCTCAAAGATGACATACTGCTCTGCTGTCATCTGTACAGTCTTGCCCTTTGTCGGTGATGTAGGATGTCCCTCTCTTCTGGCCTTTTCCACTGCCTCAATCTTTTCTACAAGAGGCTTTTTGAAAATCAGATTGTGAGTGAACGGGTTGAATGCGATACCATTAATCTTTGACTCTTTATTTGCCACCATGTTGTTGACTGCAAGAAACGGCATATTTACAATGCATGGTGACGGATGATCCTTAGAAAGCTGTGCCTTTGAGGTATAAAGCGGCATGAAAGCCTCTCCCTCACCGTTTTTAATAAATAGCGGAATCGGCTTGTTGTTCTCTCCGACATTTGCAGGTACCAGGAATCTGCTCTTAGTGCATTTTTCAATGAGCTTATTGAGCGTCTCCGCCTTTTTGTCGCTTGAATACTGTGTCATCAGCGCCTCAACCTCCGGGTTTTGCACCTCAAGAGTGAAGGCCGGATCATTCTTTAATTTATTTTTGATTTTATTTTTATCCATTTATACTGCTTCTCCTTATATTAAATGCCCGGATTTACATCCAGGCATTATTTTAACACATTTCTTTTATCAACTCAACAATCTTAGTGTCTCTTGCTATCCATTCTTTATCAAGAAAGGCGCTGTTGGCCTTTATTATCTCATCCGGCGTAGCCCATGACAGATGATACTCAAGCCTTATCTCGCTGTCTGTCATCTGTGCGGCTACATGCTCGTCCTTCACATCACAGAAATACACGTAGGTGTGACAGTAATATATCTTGTCAGCCTCAAATATATCGCGTCTCTTTTCTATGACCTTGCCGCACTCCCTGATGCTTTCCGGCACGACAAGAAGCCCTGCCTCCTCGCGTACCTCCCGTGCCAGCGCAACCTCGTTGGTCTCGCCTGCATCGATGCCGCCGCCCAGTATCTTGTAGTAGCCCTCACCGGCCTGCTGCATGGCAAGCTTGCCGTCTCTGATAATAACCGCGCGCACCGCGAAGCGCTCAAATACCTCCATATCATCGGAATAATTGTGTTTGTCAAATGTATATAGCGTTCTCATATTTATCCTCCGTATATGGGCTGTAATCATTCATTAGTATACATGGAAAGTAGTTTTTATTCTACACCATTTGATAGCGAATTGGAATACTATTATCGTCCATTTACCTGCAAAGTAGCACCACTGTCTCTATGTGCTCTGTAAACGGAAAACAGTCATATGGTGTTGCGCGTTTCACTGCATACCCGTGCTTTGTGAGATACTTTAAATCTCTCGCCAGTGTTTCCGGGCCACATGACACATACACCACTCTCTCCGGCGCCAGCTTGACAACCGATGATAAAAACGCCTCGTCGCTGCCGGTTCTTGGAGGATCCATTATGACAACATCAGCTTTCTCACCCTTTTGTGCCATCTCGACCATGAATTCTCCGGCATCATCATTGTAGAAGCGGATATTTCTGATGTCGTTTCGCTTTGCATTGATGACTGCATCACGGATTGCATCACGGTTTAGCTCGACACCGATGACTTCACCTGCATTTTTCGCTGCTATGATGCCTATGGTTCCGGTGCCGCAGTATGCATCGATTACGCGCTCCTTGCCGGTGAGGTGTGCCTCATGAATGGCTTTTTCGTATAAAAGCTCCGTCTGTACCGGATTCACCTGATAAAACGAGCCTGGTGAGATGCGGAAGGTACAGCCGCACAGCTTATCCTCTATGAAGCCCTTGCCATAAAGCGTGATGTTTCTGTCTCCGAGCACCATGCTTGTTCTTTTATCATTCACGTTGAGCACCACTGTCGTGATATTGGGATGCTTCTTCCTGAGTGCTTTTACGAAATTGTTCTTCGATGGAAGTATCGGCGATGCCAGGACAAGCACTACCATTATCTGCCCTGTTGCATAACCCTTTCTTACAAGCACATGTCTGAGAAGGCCATAGCCGGTGTCCTCATCATAGGTCTTTATCCTGAATGAGCGGAGCATATCCTTTATGTCCCTTATTATCTCATCTGACTCCTGCTCCTCTATCATGCAGCTTTCGATATCCACCACATCATGTGTGTTTTTCCTGTAGGCTCCCGCCACAATCTGACCGCGCCTCGTACAGTCAAAGGCTGCATGAACCTTGTGACGATAATAGAGCGGATTTTTCATGCCGACAATCGGCTCCACAAAGCAAAAAGGCTTTAGCAGCTTTTTCATGTATGCCTGCTTGGTTTTTAACTGTTCCTTATATTCTACGCCCTGATAGTCGCAGCCGCCACATTTCTTCGCATACGGACATACGTTATCGCTTTTTGCCCGGCTGCTTTTTTCCCTTACCCTCTCCTGTCCTGCAGGGTTTTTGTATTTTTTCTCATTGTGCATGTTATGCGTGGTCTTTTTTCTGGAATTGCCTTGATTTCCCGCCATATCTGTACCCCTTAAAATCAGCTTTGCTGACTACTTGCCGTATGTATTATATAAATACACATGATTATCTATACAGTGCCATCCGCTTGAAGCGCCTGCTGTCACACATATATATGTCTTTCCGCTTGCTGCCTTCTCGTAGCTGACCGCACAGTTACCAGACTGATTTACAAAGCCTGTCTTTGCACCGATTACCTCGCCACTTGTCATCTTGTCCTCTATTCGGCGCAGGAACAGATTTGATATGTTCAGGTTCTCCGGATGCTGCGGTGTTGCAGCCGTGCTATATGTATGATTTGAAAGTACTGTTTTACAAATGTCGTCCTGCATCGCTGCCTGCATGATGACCGCCATATCATAGGCTGTGCTGTAATTGTTCTCATCATATATGCCGACAGGGTTTGCAAAATGTGTGGTCTGGCCTATACCAAGCTCTGCTGCCTTCTGGTTCATCATATCGACAAATGCTTCCATGGAGCCTGCTGTATAAACCGCAAGCTGATATGCCGATTCTCCACCCGATGGCAGGATGGTTCCGTTAAACACATCGCGAAGAGGCACCTGCTCACCGTCTAAAAAGCCTGTTGTACTGCAATCATGCACATATGAATAATCTGTGGCTTCTCTTGTAATTGTAACAACCTCGTTGAGCTTGTTTTCTATCACCGCCTGCCTGTCTATTTCGGTGTTTTCATTCTCCGCTGCAGCAATTGCATTTTTCTCAGCCTGCTCTGCTGCTACAAGCACTGTCATAACCTTTGTCATGGAAGCCGGATACATTTTCTCATGAGCATTTTTCCCCGCAACAACTGTGCCGTCCTGCTCATCAATCACTACGGCATAAGAGCTCTCAAGCTCATCTCCGATTGCTGCTGTAGCATCAGACTCCTTTGGTGCAAAGAGCTCCTTTGCTTCCTCTGTCTCACTTACCTGCTCAGTCACACCGGTCACATTTTCTGTGGCCGTTCCTGTGTCTTTTGCCTTATTACTGTCTTTTTTTGTTTTATTAAAGCACGATATAACTATTATAATCGCTATAACGACTATCACAGCCACTATTCCTACAAGCTTAATCTGTGAAGCTCTTGTATTTTGTCTGCGGCGTCTGTAATTTTTTCTACTATTATTTCTCATATCCAATCCCTATCTCGTTGTAACTATTCATCCCACGCACATTCGCAAAACCACACTTGAATAATCACATTTCATTTTATACTGTAACCTATTTAGTATACTCCCTATCCGGAAGCTGTGCAATAATTATCGCAATAAACATGAGCACACATCCAAAAATTTCTCTGCCACCCAGCATCTGGTCCAGCAGAATCCATCCTGCAATCACAGAAACCACCGACTCAAGACTCATCGCCACCGATGCCACCGCCGGATTTAAGCCCTTTTGTCCGACAATCTGCAGCGTATAGCCCACTCCGCTTGAGAAAATACCGGCATAGAGAATCGGAATCCATGCATCCCAGGTGCAAAGCGACTGTGCCCACTGCGCTATACCGCCGGCAGACGGTCCCATATCAGTAAAAATCATCACTATACATGAGCCAAGTCCGGTGACAAAAAACTCAATACATGAGAGTCTGACCGCATCTACCTGTGATACGAAATGGTCAATCACAAGTATCTGTATCGCAAAGCACAATGCCCCTGCCAACAGGAGCAAATCCGAGCCGCTAAGTGAAAATGTCCCATTCATGCACAGAAAATACATGCCTATCAGTGCAATAAATACACCTATCCATATTTTGACTCCGCATTTTCTTTTAAGGAAAATCCCAAGTATCGGCACCATAAGTATATATGTAGCTGTAAGAAATCCTGCCTTGCCGGATTCTGCGCCCATGCTGATTCCAAGCTGCTGCAGGTTGCTCGCAAAGAAAAGTGCTATTCCACAGCAGCTTCCGGCTATCCAAAGCTCTTTCTTTTGCTTTTTGCTTTCAGGTCTGTTTACCGTCAGCTCTTTCATATCAAGTATTTTTATAACCGGCAGAAGACAGAGCGCACCAATAAGGAAGCGGATGCCGTTGAATGAAAATGCTCCAACTGCGTCCCTCCCTTTGACTGCGCTACAAAGGCTATTCCCCAGACTATATCTAGCCAAAAACAAAATAAAGACATGTCTTGTCTTTGAGGCTGTATTCATTATAATAGTTCCTCCGTGTTATTAAAATCAGAGATATTATATCACCGACTGCCTTAAATTGCATACTTAAATATGCTGTTACATTTCGTTTGTATATGAAATTATACAAAAAACAGGCAGCACCCCCTCTTTGGGTATTCGCCGCCTGTCTTTATATCTTATTGCGTAACACTATTATTTACGCTATTCTGCCAGCTTAAAATGCTTTATCTCTCCGTTTCCTGCCACATAGAAATCATTATCCTTGTAAATGCCTCTGTAGCCTTCTGTATTTTTATAGGTCAGTGCCTGCTGCTCCAAAAGACTAAAGCCGTTTTCACTGTCATACGAAAACAGATAGTAGTCATTCGCAGTAAATCCTATCAGATTTTTCTCCGGGTCAGCAAGAATAGCCTTGTAGTTGTATACAAACTCATTACTCCAGCTCTCAGAACTGTCGATAAGTTTCTGGTTCACCTCAACCGGCTTTGTCGGATCACTCACATCAAACATAGTAAGCTTTATCTTACTCTGCTGCGAATCACCATAGCCTATTCCAAGTACGTGCGTATCATCCCACATATGCAGATATTCGGAAAATCCACTCACCTCAAGCTCTCCCAAAAGCTTTGGTGCTGTCGGATTAGATATGTCTGCTACAAAAAGAGGATCCGTCTGCCTGTATGTGATGAAATATACGTATTTTCCAACAAAGCGGGCTGCGTATATACTCTCCCCGCGTGCAATCTCGTTTATCACACCGACCTCATTCATATCCTTATCCAGCACATGAAGCGAATTGACAGGCTGGCTGCCGGTATTTGAGGTTGGAAGCACATACAGATAACCTCCCTGCTCATTTATTGCAAATTTATCGTTAAGATAACCATTCACTGAAGTCGTCTCCCCGGTCTTCATCACTCCATCCTCAAACGAAAGTTTGCTGATTTTGGTAAGCTCACGGCTTGCACTCCAATCAGAATGATACAGATACATAGCATTGCTAGAAACGTATACCTCGCCGCTATTATTCATAATGCATTTTGCATCTATCGTCTTATCAGGTTTATCCACATCAAAGCTCGAAATAACTGTGCCTGAGTATGTATCCTCTCCTATATAGAAGCAGTCATAGCTTATCACTTTGCCATTTACCTGAGGCACCCATTTCTCCAGATTATCCTCCTGCAGCGCCACATTTCTATTCATATCGGAGGTCTTTATATATGTGTCTGAAAAAACATATACCGTATTGCCGATTTTGCGCGATGTATTGTAAAATCCATCCTGACGCGCTTTACCTATAAGCACCGGTTTCGTCGGGTCAGCTATATCATAGCTATAGCATATAGTCTCATCCTTATCGCCTGCATGGTTTGACATAATAAGCATTTTTCCGTCACTGATATAAAGCTCCTCTACAGTATCTGACGGTACCTCAAAATCAGGACGAAACAGCGTCTCTTCCCCAGGCTTTCCCTTTGAAATATCCGTAATGGATATCTGACCATCCTCGACCATGTAAATGTATTTTCCGTCCGTCTTTACCACATCACTCTCATCAACGCCCTCTGTCATCACGTTGGTTGTTGAATACTCTGTATTGGCTGCCGACTCCTGTTTATTTGTAGAAGATGAATCAGACATAATGCCTGTTGCATCCGCACTCTCCAACAGCTCTCCAAATGCGGTATCCCTTATGGAAGCCTCTGCTTTTTTTACCACATCATACAGTTTCCCGTAATCAGAGGCCGCTTCATAATCCCCAAGCTTTGCACCGCTCTTTATCCCTGCATAGACATTATTCTGTGCATTATTCTGTGAAATCACATTTGCAGTTTTTGTTTCCAGCTCATCTATACGGTTATTAAGCCGCACAACCTCCGTGCCTAAGACTGCAACAACAAGGACTGCCGCCACTGTGGCAAGCGCTTTTGCTGCCCGTGCAAATTTTTTGTGCTTTTTCCTGTTTTTGTCTTCTTTTTCGCCGTGATGGGTTTCATGATTTTTTACATAAATTTCATCACTGTACCCGGCCGATTCTCCGGTCGGCTGCGCTTCTTCAATTATTTGGTCATCGATGTAATTTAAACCATCAAATAAATCCTTTTTCGTCATAGATATACGCCCTCCTCATCCAGATATTTTTTAAGCTCTGCCCTTATCCGAAACAGTGTGGTCTTTACGCTGCTTTTGCTCCTGCCGCTCATATCTGCCAGCTCATCAATCGTCATGCCATACCAGTAGCGTCTCACGAAAAGCACTCTCTTTTCCGTCTCCAGTCCGTTCAGAAAATCCGATAAACACCTTCCAATGTCCGACAGCTCGCCCTCGTATTTTGCATTGCTGTCTGCAAGGCACTCCTCGAAGCTCATCAAGCATACAGTTCATGTTGGAATTTCTCTTTGAAGCATTATTCCAGTCAATCCTGTCGCAGACGATATTGCGGCATACCCTGTAAAGCCAGGAAAGGAAACGCATAGGACGCTCCGGTGGTATCTTGTTCCATGCTGCTATGTATGTGTCATTTACGCATTCCAGCGCATCCTCATGTGCTATCATCGTGTCTGCAAACCGGGTAAGCTTCGCTCCGTACATCTGCGAGGTCGCACTGACAGCCTGCTGGTTGCGATCAAAATACATATCAAGTATCTGTTCCTGTGTGTACATTTTCCACAAACCCCCCTTCTATTTATTATGTAGGTATTTTGTTTGGTGGGGGTTACATTTCATCATTAATTCTTTAAAATTTCCCTTATGTAAACTTTAAGCCTAGCCTATAGGAATAAAGCTTATAGTGCTGAATAATTGAATTGTATCATATTTCGTCTTAGTTTAAATATCAAAAAAGGAAGATTCTCCTTAGAATCTTCCTCATATGAATTCAAATAGTAATATTTAATTGTTCTTCTTTGCCGTAACAAGCGCAACTACCGCAAGAACTGCATTTATCAGGCACCAGCCTGCCCATATAGCCAGATCCGAAAAACTTCCATAACCCGCAAATCCGATAATTGCCGCCAATCCAAAGAGTACTATGAGTGCGATATTCCCACCCTTGCCTAACGATTTTCTCGTAGCGATTGAAACAATTCCACCTGCAAGCATAAGAATTGCCACAATTATTCCTGCACTTCCTGATGCCTCACCATTGGCCTCCAATGCATTAGATACTCCTGCAGCGCATGACTGAAATGATACAAAAACAAATAAAATTATTGATAAAATACCTGAAACTAATTTCCAAACCTTCATGATGAATTTCTCCTATCTATTTAAATATTTCGTAGCTCTACTGTTTAATAATCATACTTTCATATGATGTTTAAATTATTTACTGTGCCGTAAATGTTATCGCATCTGAATCCGCTATTGTATCGTAGCTCTCAGCATTGTATATATGGAATTTAAGCTCTACCTGATCAACCGACGTGATTCCGTTTGCCTCAAGATCACTTGACATAATGGTTATATCATCTATCGACTTCTTTCCGTCATAGACTATGGTTGAAAACAGCGGTGTCATCATATATCCATTGATAGACATGTTGTCCACGTTTATTCCGACATTCTGACCTGAGGTGTTTTCGATGTAAAGTAAAATTGCTGTTCCCCAGAAAGAATTTTCATCAACTGTTTTTCCAACAATCCTTACACCATTTGCATTGTAAAGCTCCTGTCCCTCATCGTTTGGTGTCGTATCCATGTTTGCAAATTCAGATGTCTCAAGCTTTGAATATACATTCTTGAAAAGATTATCCCAGTTTGAATCGTATGCGTGGAAATACATCTCAATTTGTCCTACTGTATCTATTCCGGCAGCTTTAAGCTCTGTTGACGATAAATACATAACCTCATTCGACTTCTTTCCTGCCGCAACATCCGCGCTGAACAGATCTGTGATCATATAATCGTTTACGATAAGTGCATCACAGCCTATTGTATAGTCCTTGGCCGAATTATTTTCAACCAGAAGCTTAATTCCGTCTCCCCATATGCTGTCTGTCACATATTCAGTCGCAGTTATTTTGATGCCATCCTGGTCTACAAGCACCTGCTCATTGATGCTCTCATCTGCTGATGCCTGATCTGCGCCGCCTCCATTAGTTCCGCTGCTCTCTGCGCCTCCACCGGTCTCTGTTGCGCTTCCCGGTGCAGCTATGCTCTTTTTTTGTCCCTGTATCCGAGCTGCATCCAAATAATGTAAAGGTGATTGCTGTGATACTCAGTACAAGAGCCAGTAAATTAGTTCTTTTTTTCATGGTTAAGTCCTCCTCTGTAAATTGTAGGACTATTATACCATCACAGTATGAATACCGTTCTCCCCACAGCGGTGGTAAAATTATATTCTAAACCTACTCCTGCACACCACTTGTCCTGAGCATTTCCATACCATTTTTGCTGAGTAATTCGTTCACTTCTATGATTCCACCCGGACGGTCCTTAAAAATAAGCATAAGAAGAGCATCTCTCGGGATTTTTGCATAGAGCTGCGGCATCTCGTATTTTCTCAAGGCTCTCTGGGTCTGCTCTAATGTAAGCTCTGCAGCATAACATATCCTCAGGATAATATCCCTCTGCCTGGTATGTTTTTCGCCTGACAGAAGCTTGTAGCCGTATTTTTCCGGAATATCAGCCTTCAAAAACACCATCTGCTGTGTTATTTTCTTTTCCTTAAGCAAATCCTTTATGTACTCTGAAAACGCATTTTGCTCCGGATCCATGCTGCCTTTCTGCTCAACACAAAATTTATCAAAATCAGATATATGAGTTTTTCCAAGGATATCATCCAATTCTTTTGTATTTTTTTTGCTTCATAAATTTCTCCT
>ENA-OQJV01000053-OQJV01000053.1-human-gut-metagenome-genome-assembly--contig:-NODE-53-length-17335-cov-2.222571_pt1 | contig 17335 bp, 20 predicted proteins | sample MGYA00242616_ERZ504783 | MGnify/ENA primary metagenome ERZ504783 (study PRJEB26092, sample SAMD00036360) | human gut metagenome | host: Homo sapiens | study: EMG produced TPA metagenomics assembly of...
TTTCTTTTCGATCATTTCTTTTACTTGGTTAAATAGGTCCATTGGATTCATATCTGTTCTCCTTTATAAGTTTTTTACAAATCCTATTTAATCACGCTTATAGCAAACTAGCAAGAAATATGTTTGAAGCGACTGATATGAGAGTTACAATTTTCCAGTTAAGCACTATTGAGACTTGTTTAATCTAAAAAGGCAGTCCATATTGGACTGCCTTTAGGGGTTATTGTTGTTCCGTTGAAGAGCTGCTTGGCTCTGATTCACCCGAACTTGAGCTAGAGCTTGATTCGGATTCTACAGGATGTAGCTCCTTGTAAGATGGCGTCTTGAATAGATCAGCTGTTGATTTATTGCCTTTCTGCTTGTAGAGGCTAGTTGATTTATCTTTCAGCTTTTTGTTGATCTGTTTCAGTTGATCCATCTGTTTCGTGTAGGAATCTTGCTAGAATCAACAGGTTTCAAACCATTTGGTGTATAGAAACGAAGGAGGTCACCTGTTTGAACAGCGTCACTCATTGAAAGCTGAGTGGCTACTGCCTTACGAATGGCTTCGTTATCCTTTTTAGTCGTTTCATCAGGGTTGGTAATTTCTTCCCCTGTTTGAGTATTATAGAGTCGACCAGAATAGCTAGTGTATTGAGGAGTAACATATTGACCTGAGGTTCTAAATGCGACAATTTGCTTGTTATCAGGAGATAGGAGGTCTTGTCCCATCTGGATATAAGAGCTGGTGTCAACACCAAGAATGTGAAGGAGAGTTGGAAGGGCATCGACCTCACCACCAAAGGTGTTAGAGATACCACCACCAGTATAACCTGGAATATGAATCATGTAAGGAACACGTTGAAGCATGGCTTTATCATAGTTTGACCAAGTTTCAGGGTTCTTACCGAGAAGTTCAGCAAGATTGCTGCTTCGTGTATCAGAGATACCATAGTGGTCACCGTACATGACAATAATCGAGTTATCGTAAAGACCGGTTTCCTTAAGGTAATCAAAGAAGTCTTTGATTGCTGAGTCAAGATAGTTAGCTGTTGCAAAATATCCGTTGACTGTTTCGTCTTTGTTTCAGCGAGTGGGAAACCTTGTTCCTTTTCATCGCCTGAGAGTGAAGTGTATGGGTAGTGGTTAGATACTGTAAGGTATTTAACGTAGAAAGGTTGTTGCATTTGTTCCAGATATTTGATGGAATCTGGGAACATGTACTTGTCATTTAGACCATACTGGAAGGAGTTTTCATCAGTTTTTTCAGTGAAGGCCGATGAGTCAAAGAAGTAGTTATAACCCCATTGTTTATAGGTATTATTACGATTCCAGAAGGATCCAGTGTTTCCGTGGAAAACAGCTGACGTATAGTCACCTGTTTGAGCTAGGATAGATGGCGCAGCATAGGCTGTATTGGTACCACCATAGTTTACCATGTATGACCCTGTACTTAGTCCAAAGAGAGACGTTTCCATCAAGGTTTCAGCATCAGAAGTTTTCCCTGATTTAACTTGGTGGAAAAAGTTTGAAAAGGCTAGCGTCTCGTTTGAGTGGTAGATGGAATTGATGAATGGAGTAACCTCATAGTCTTTACCGTCTACTTGGAGCTTGTAGTCTATGAGGAACTGTTGAAAGCTTTCCAAGTGAATAACAATGACGTTTCTTCCTTTAGCAATTCCGTAATACTTAGGATCAGGTGCCGCGTAGTGCTCCTTAACGTAAGCTTCAACCTTTTTCATATCCTCAGCTGTTGCAGATGAACGAGCCTGTGAGGCCTGATAAGTTAAGTTACCAGAATAGGCTGTGAAGAAGGGAATCCCCATAGCACGAACAATATAGTTATTTGAGAAACCACGTGTCAACAACTCGCCACGGTTAACTTCCGCTAAGAAGAGGTTAACTGAGAGAAGGAGTGTCGACAGTGCAGTGACGGCAAAACTAGCTCGTTTGTTAAATGGCTTGCTGTCCATCTTAAGCTTCTTCCTGAAACCAGCATAGATGAAGAAAGGTACATCAATCAGGTAGAAGAGATAGCTTGGCTCAAGAAGGTTCTTGGCGGAGTCTCCTAGTCCTGCTGCCGAACTAGAACTTGCTAGGATGGTATTTACAGTGATGAAGTCTGTAAACTCTCCAAAGTAAATCACATTAGCGATAAGTAAGAGGTTAAGGATGACATAGATAGCAATGGTAATGCTGTAAAAGAAACGTCGTTTCTTAAAGTATAGTCCTAAACCTAGAAGCATTAATCCTAGTGGAATAGGGTTAATCAGCGAAAGCATAACCTGATATCTGCTTTCCAACTCAAGATTAATGTTGACGTAATAAGCGAATATGGTTTTTAGCCAGTAAAAGAAGAGTAACAAGAGGATAAATCCAAGTCTTGATGAAACTCCTTTCCAAAAGGCTTCAGTAATTTTTTTCAAAGTAATACTTCCTTTGATTCTATATTATCTTAATCATTATACCAAATAAGATAATGACTCTCAAAAATTTACTGCCATTGAGTGTGATATTCCTTGACATATAATTGATAAAATCTAGTTACGAAACAGAAATAATAGCATTTTTTTGGTATAATAGTAACATGAGTATATTGACGGTAAGTCCCTTTGCGGAGAAAAAAATCAAACAAGGAAAACAGCTTCTTTTAGCGGAAGATTTTCCAAATATCACTGAAAATAATCAGTTGGTTTACCTTTATAGCCAGTCCAAAGATTTTTTAGGAACGGGCTATTTGTCAAGTCAAAATAAGGGGATAGGATGGTTTCTGTCCCCTAATAAAGAAAAATTGACAGTGACTTATTTTCAAGGACTTTTTGAAAGGGCTAAGGCCAAACGTCAATCCTATTATGATAATGAGTTGACGACAGCTTTTCGTCTTTTCAACCAGGATGGTGACGATTTTGGTGGTCTCACTATTGATCTATATGGCGATTACGCCCTCTTTTCATGGTACAATGCCTTTGTTTATTCCTTGAAGGATGTTATTGTAGAGGCTTTCCAAGCGGTCTTTCCTGAGGTTTTGGGAGGCTATGAGAAAATTCGCTTCAAGGGTCTTGATTTCGAATCAGACCATCTTTTTGGGCAAGAGGCGGCCGATACCTTCACCATTTTAGAAAATGGGGTAACTTATGAAGTTTTCCTCAATGATGGGCTAATGACGGGGATTTTCCTTGATCAGCATGAAGTGCGTGATGGTTTAGTTAATGGCCTAGCTTTGGGTAAATCAGTTCTGAATATGTTCTCCTATACGGCAGCTTTTTCAGTTGCTGCGGCTATGGGGGGAGCGGTTGAAACGACATCGGTTGATTTGGCTAAGCGTTCACGTGAATTATCGACGGCTCATTTTGAAGCTAATGGTTTCAGTATGGGCAATCATCGCTTGGTCGTGATGGATGTCTTTGATTATTTCAAATATGCAAAGAAAAAAGGCTTATCTTATGACCTTATCGTCATCGATCCGCCAAGCTTTGCCAGAAATAAGAAACGCACTTTCTCAGCAAATAAGGATTACCACAAGTTAATCGCACAGAGTCTTGATATTTTATCAGAGAAAGGGACAATCATTGCAAGTACCAATGCTGCTAATATGACAGTGCAACAGTTTAAAAAACAACTGCGTAAGGGCTTGGGAGATGTTTCAGCGGACTTCGTTAACCTGCAACAATTACCAGCGGATTTTACCGTCAATCCTAACGATCCAACATCAAATTATTTGAAAGTATACACAATAAAGGTAAATAAATGAAAATTGTAGTTCCGATTATGCCAACTAGTTTAGAGGAGGCACAAGAGCTTGAACTGTCTCGTTTTGAGGGGGCAGATATTATAGAATGGCGTGCAGATTTTTTAGATAAGGATAGTATCTTAACGGTTGCTCCGGCTATTTTCGAGAAATTCGCAGGCTTTGAGATTGTCTTTACCATCCGTACGACGCGTGAGGGTGGCAAGCTTGAGTTAACGGATGCGGAATACATCGCACTAATTAAGGATGTAGCTGCTATCTATTCGCCAGATTATATTGATTTTGAGTATTTCACACGTAAGGCTGTCTTTGACCAAATGCTCGAATTTTCAAACTTGGTTTTGTCCTATCATAACTTTGAGGAGACCCCTGAAAACCTTATGGAGCTTTTGTCTGAGATGGCAAACTTGACACCACGAGTGGTTAAGGTGGCAGTTATGCCTAAGAATGAGCAGGATGTTCTCGACCTTATGAACTTCACACGTGGCTTTAAGGCCTTTAATCCTGAGCAGGAGTTTGTGACCATGTCAATGGGTAAACTAGGTCGTTTGTCACGTTTTGCGGGAGATTTGGTGGGTTCATCATGGACCTTTGCTAGTCTTGACAATGCTAGTGCACCGGGACAAGTTGGTCTTTCAGATATGCGTAGAATCAGGGAGGTTTTGGATGCAGATTGATGGATACACACGCCTAGCGGCTGTTGTTGCCAATCCTATCAAGCATTCTATTTCACCATTCATTCATAATTCGGCCTTCGATAAGACACAAGTTAATGGTGTTTATGTGGCCTGGGAGATTCCAGAGTCAGACCTAGCTGAGACAGTTGAAAATATTAGACGTTACAACATGTTCGGTATCAACTTGTCGATGCCATATAAGGAAGCAGTCATTCCTTTTTTTGGATGAAATTAGTCCTGCAGCTCAACTGATTGGTGCCGTCAATACAGTTGTTAATCGTGATGGTCATTTGATTGGTCATAATACGGACGGTTTTGGCTTCTTTGCTAGTCTAAAGAACTTTAGCCCTAGAGACGCTCATCTGATGATTTTGGGTGCTGGTGGTGCCGCTAAAGCTATTGTGACGCAGGCAGTTCTTGATGGTGCAAAAAAAGTCAGTGTCTACGTTCGCCCTCAGTCATTGGATAAGGCAAAAGAAAGTTTTAAGTCCTTACTTGAACAGGCAACTTGCCACTTGGAGTTTCATGCTTTAAATGATCTTGAGTATTTTCAAGAGGAACTAGGCCAGGCTGATTTATTGGTGAATGCGACGAGTGTTGGGATGGATGGCGAATCCTTGCCTATTCTTACAGATACAAAATTTTCTAAGGGACTCTTGGTTGCTGATATCATTTATCAGCCTTTTGAAACACCTTTCTTGGCCTTGGCTAGGAAACAGGGAATCGAGGCTGTGAATGGACTTGGCATGTTGCTTCATCAAGCAGCAGGTGCCTTTAAATTGTGGACCGGCAAGGACATGCCAACAGACGCCATTTGGCAGGAATTAGAAAATATTTACAATAGCTAGGAGGGGACGACTATGAAACTAGAGGTAAATTTAACACATAACCCTTATGACATTATTATTGAAAAAGGAGCCCTTAAGACCGTCGGTCAATGGGTGAAGTCACTTTGGGAACCACAAAAGATTGCACTCATCACAGACAATCATGTGGGAGCTCTATATGCAGAAAAAGTTAAGCTTAGCTTGGAGCACGAAGGTTTTGAGGTAGTCGTTTTTGATTTCCTAGAAGGTGAAGCAAGTAAAAATCTTAAAACTGTTAATAAGGCTTATGAGTTTTTGATTAAGAATGGCATGACTCGTAGTGATGGCATTCTTGCTCTTGGTGGTGGCGTTGTTGGTGATTTGGCAGGCTTTGTCGCTTCGACCTATATGCGTGGCATTCACTTCGTTCAGGTTCCAACTAGTCTAACTGCCCAAGTGGATTCATCTATTGGTGGTAAGACAGGTGTGAACACACCATTTGCTAAAAATATCGTGGGAACTTTCGCTCAGCCTGATGGTGTCTTGATTGACCCTAATGTCCTTGAGACACTTGGTAAACGTGAATTGATTGAGGGTATGGGTGAGGTTGTCAAATACGGTTTGATTGATGATCCTGAGCTTTGGCACTTGCTTGAAAGCATTGATGGTTCAGTTCACAGTATCCTAGAAAATTCAGAAACTATCATTTATCGTTCATGTAACGTTAAGCGTAAAATTGTGGTTGAAGACGAGTTTGAAGGTGGCGTCCGTATGTATCTAAATTTTGGTCATACGATTGGGCATGCCGTTGAACAAACAGCTGGTTACGGTAAAGTCATGCACGGTGAAGCGGTGGCTATCGGAATGGTTCAGATTTCACGAGTTGCTGAGGAAAAAGGCCTCATGCCTAAGGGGATCACACGTCAAATTGCTGAGATGTGTGTCAAATTTGGCTTGCCAGTAGACTATGAGCCATGGCGTGTTGAGGAGCTTTATACAGCTCTCACACATGACAAAAAAGCCCGTGGTAATAGCATTAAGACGGTTATCGTTCCAGAGATTGGTAAGGCAGCTATCAATCAAATTCCTTTAGTTGAAATGAAAGAGTACTTGGAGAAATAAATGAGATATTTAACAGCAGGTGAGTCTCACGGCCCACGTTTAACAGCAATTATCGAAGGTGTTCCAGCAGGTCTTCCCTTGACGGCTGAAGATATCAATGGCGATTTGAAACGTCGTCAAGGTGGCTATGGTCGTGGTGGCCGTATGAAAATTGAGTCTGATAAGGTTGAAATCACTTCTGGTGTTCGTCATGGGAAAACAACAGGGGCTCCAATCACCCTTCATGTTATCAATAAGGACCATCAAAAATGGTTGGACATCATGGCTGTGGAAGATATTGAGGACCGTTTGAAAACCAAACGTAAAATCACTCACCCACGTCCGGGCCATGCTGACTTGGTTGGTGGAATGAAATACCGTTTCGATGATTTGCGTAATTCTTTGGAACGTTCTAGTGCGCGTGAGACAACTATGCGTGTGGCAGTAGGTGCTGTTGCTAAACGTATCTTGGCTGAGCTTGATATTGAAATTGCTAACCATGTCGTTGTCTTTGGTGGTAAGGAAATTGATGTGCCAGAGAATTTAACAGTAGCTCAAATCAAGGAATTGGCTCAACAATCAGAGATTTCAGTTGTTAACCAAGAACGTGAACAAGAAATTAAAGATTACATTGACCAAATCAAAAAAGAGGGAGACACAATCGGTGGTGTCGTTGAAACTGTTGTTGGCGGCGTCCCTGTTGGCCTTGGTTCTTATGTCCAATGGGATACCAAACTTGATGCTAAGATTGCTCAAGCTGTTGTATCCATCAATGCCTTCAAGGGTGTAGAATTTGGACTTGGTTTCAAGGATGGCTACCTCAAGGGCTCTCAAGTAATGGACGAGATTCTCTGGAATGAAGAGGACGGCTATACACGTCGCACTAACAACCTTGGTGGTTTTGAAGGTGGTATGACCAACGGGCAACCGATTGTGGTCCGTGGGGTTATGAAACCTATTCCAACCCTATACAAGCCATTGATGTCAGTAGATATCGAAACACATGAACCTTACAAGGCAACAGTTGAGCGTTCAGATCCAACGGCCTTGCCTGCAGCGGGTGTCGTTATGGAATCCGTAGTTGCTACAGTCGTAGCCAATGAAATCTTGGACAAATTCTCTTCTGACAACATGGAAGAATTGAAAGAAGCGGTAGCACGTCACCGTGACTATGTGAAAAACTTTTAAGCAGCATCAGACAATAGATGGGAGTAGTAATGAGTAAGAAAACTATTTATATCGCAGGATTGGGCTTGATTGGTGGCTCCTTGGCCTTAGGGATTAAAAGAGACCACCCTGATTATGAGATTCTTGGATATAATCGCTCTGACTATTCTCGTAATATTGCACTTGAGCGTGGCATCGTTGACCGTGCAACAAGTGATTTCAAAGAATTTGCTCCCCTCGCGGATGTTATTGTCCTTGCAGTGCCAATTAAGCAAACGGTGGCCTACTTGAAGGAGTTGGCTGACCTGGATCTCAAAGATGATGTCATCATCACAGACGCAGGGTCTACTAAGTTGGATATCGTTGAGGCAGCTGAACGTTACCTAACTGGTAAAAATGTTCAGTTTGTGGGTTCTCACCCTATGGCTGGTTCCCATAAATCAGGGGCTATTGCAGCTGACGTGACACTTTTCGAAAATGCCTATTATATTTTCACACCGACAAGTCTAACAAGAGAGACAACTATCCCTGAACTTAAGGACATCTTGTCAGGGCTTAAGTCACGATTTGTGGAGATTGATGCGGCTGAACATGACCGTGTAACCAGTCAAATCAGTCATTTTCCACATCTTTTGGCTTCTGGTCTTATGGAGCAAGCTGCTGACTACGCACAGGCTCACGAGATGACCAATCACTTTGCGGCTGGGGGCTTCCGAGATATGACCCGTATTGCAGAAAGTGAACCTGGCATGTGGGCTTCCATTCTCATGACCAATGGGCCAGCTGTTTTGGATCGTATTGAAGATTTCAAAAAACGTTTGGACCATGTGGCTGACTTGATTAAGGCTGAAGATGAGAATGCCATTTGGGAGTTCTTTGACAACGGTCGTAAGAAGCGTAAAGAGATGGAAATTCACAAAAAGGGTGGCGTGGAAAGTGCCTTCGATATTTTCGTGGATGTGCCTGACCGGGAAGACGTTATCCTTAGCATTATGGAATTGTTACGAGGAACGTCTTTGGTTAACCTTCGTATTAATGAGGAAAATCGTGAGGATATTCACGGTATTCTTCAAATTACTTTTAAAAATGAAAAAGATCGCACACATGCTAAGACTGTTATTGAAGCCAATACAGACTATCATGTGGTGATCGCCTAGGAGAATAAAATGACAAATATTTATGATTTAGCAAATGAGTTGGAACGTGGCATTCGTGCCCTTCCTGAGTACAAAACTTTGGTAGAGAAAAAAGAAGCGATTGCAGTTGATGCTGAAGCTAGCGCTCTTTTCAAAGAGTTTACTGATTTCCAAGAGGATTTCTATGCTAAAATGCAAGCTGGTACAATGCCAACAGCAGAAGAACAAGCAGCTGTTCAAGAATTGGGTCAAAAGGTAGAAGCTAATGCCCTTTTGAAAGAATACTTGGCTGCACAACAAGGTTTGTCTGTTTATTTGAATGATATTGAACGTATCATCTTCAAACCTTTGCAAGAATTGAATAGTTAATCAAAGAGGGTGTGTCAATTGACAGGCCCTTTTCTGCTTTCAAAAGAGATTGTCTAAGAATGAAGATCAAATATTAAGGAGGAAAATGATGGCTCGTAAAATTGGAATTATTGGTATGGGAAATGTTGGAGCTGCGGTAGCTCATGGAGCTATTGCTCAAGGTTTGGCTGATAGTTATGTCTTTATAGATATCAATGAGAAGAAGGCCGAGGCAGATGCCCAGGATTTTAAGGATGCCATGGCAAATCTACCTAGCTATGCAAACATTGTTGTCAATGATTATGCGGCACTTGAAGATGCTGATGTGATTATTTCATCTCTAGGCAATATTCAGTTACAGCACAATGCTGGTGAGGACCGCTTTGCTGAATTCCCATTTACTCGAGAAGCCGTTTATCAGGTTTCTCAGGAACTTAAAAAATTGAACTTTAAAGGCATACTCTTGGTTATCTCGAATCCTGTAGATGCGGTATCAGCCCTCTATCAGGAATTCACAGGCTGGCCAAGAGAACGTGTGATTGGAACAGGGACTCTACTCGATACGGCTAGAATGAAGGCAGCGGTAGGAGATGATTTGTCAGTCAATCCCAAATCAGTATCTGGCTACAATCTTGGCGAACATGGGAATTCCCAATTTACAGCCTGGAGTCAGGTTAAGGTCAAAGGTCAAGAGATTACAGAATTGACCAGTGAAGAAGAACGTCAAAATCTCTTTATGGCTTCCATGAAGGGTGGTCATAAGGTTTTTTATGGTAAGGGCTATACTTCATACGGTATTGCCAGTGCTGCTCTTCGTTTGGTGACTATTATCCTTTCGGATGCTCAAGAAGAAGTGGCAGTATCAAGCTATCAAGAAGCCTATCAAACCTATCTTGGCTATTCAGTTATTTTAGGACGTCAAGGGGTGGCTGCTCCCGTTCACTTGTCTTTGTCTGCTGAGGAAAATCGTCTTTTGGAGGAGTCTGCTAACTTGATTCGGAACCGTGTTCAAGAGGCAGTTGCCTTTCTAAGAGAAAAGTATACTAATACTAGAGAGTGAATATTTTGACAATTCAGTCTATGGTTAGGCTTTTAATTATGGTATAATGAGAGCAACTATAAAATTTTCAGGAGTAACCTATGAAACTAGAAACCAAGGCACAAGGTCTTCATGGCAGCTTGCGTATCCCTGGTGACAAGTCAATCAGTCACCGTTCGATTATGTTCGGAAGTCTTGCTAAAGGTGTGACAACTGTTCGTGATATTTTACGAGGTGAGGATGTCCTCTCAACCATGCAGGTCTTTCGTGATCTGGGTGTGACTATCGAGGATGACGGTGATGTGGTTCGCATTCACGGTGTTGGTTTTGATGGTCTCAAGGCTCCTCAAAACAAGTTGGACATGGGGAACTCTGGAACATCGATTCGTTTGATTTCAGGTGTGCTTGCAGGTCAAGATTTCGATGTAGAGATGTTTGGAGATGATTCCCTTTCAAAACGTCCGATGGATCGTGTGACCATTCCATTGCGTCAGATGGGTGTAGAGGTTTCTGGTCAAACAGACCGTGATTTGCCACCATTGAAAATGCACGGTAGCAAGTCCCTTAAACCTATTCATTACCAATTGCCTGTGGCCTCTGCTCAGGTAAAATCTGCCCTTATTTTTGCAGCTCTTCAAGCTGATGGCGAATCTGTTATCATCGAGAAGGAAAAAACACGTAATCATACGGAAGATATGATTCAGCAGTTTGGTGGTCAGCTTCAAGTAGATGGTAAGGAAATTCGTATTTCTGGTGGCCAAAGCTTTACTGCTCAAGAAGTCGTGGTTCCAGGTGACATTTCTTCAGCTGCCTTTTGGTGGTAGCGGGACTCGTGGTTCCTAACTCTAAGATTGTCTTGGAAAATGTCGGCATCAATGAGACGCGTACGGGTATTATTGATGTGATCAAAGATATGGGTGGTAAGATTACCCTTTCAGATATTGACCAGGTTGCCAAATCTGCGACTATTACGGTTGAAACTTCAGAACTTAAAGGAACTGAAATTGGTGGAGATATCATTCCACGTTTGATTGATGAACTTCCGATTATCACACTCTTGGCGACACAAGCCCAAGGTAAGACAGTGATTCGTGATGCTGAAGAACTCAAGGTCAAAGAGACCGACCGTATTCAGGTGGTGGCAGATGCCTTGAATGCTATGGGGGCTGATATTGTTCCAACAGAGGATGGTATGATTATCACTGGTAAGACCGCTCTTCATGGAGCAGAGGTCAATACCTTTGGTGACCACCGTATTGGTATGATGACAGCTATTGCTGCCCTCTTGGTTCAAGATGGTGAGGTTGACTTGCAACGTGCAGAAGCTATCAATACAAGTTACCCAAGCTTCTTTAGTGACTTGGAAGGATTGCTCAATGGCTAAAGTTTTATTGGGCTTTATGGGAGTTGGTAAGAGTTCCGTCGCCCCATACCTGGATGGTCGTTTCGTGGATATGGATCAGGTCATCGAGGAGAAAATCGGCATGTCCATTGCTGATTTTTTTGCAAAAGAAGGTGAGGCAGCCTTTCGTCAGATTGAGTCTGAGACTTTGGAAGAACTTCTCCAAGAGGGAGATGATGTCATCATCTCTACTGGAGGTGGTGTCGTTGTAACAGAGCGTAATCGTCAGCTCTTGATGAAGAATCGGAAGCATAACGTTTGGCTCCATGCTTCTTCGATGTGGTCTATGATCGCATTCAAAAGGATACCAAAAATCAACGTCCAGTCTTTCTCAATCATTCAAAAGAGGATTTTAAGGTTATTTATGACGGTCGAATGGCACTCTATCAAGATTTAGCAGATTTGGTTGTCACAGTTGATAACCGAACGCCAGAAGAAGTAGCAAGGTTTATCAAATGTATGTAGGTTATTTGGGCCCAAGTGGGTCGTTTACACATAATGCAGCCTTAAAGGCTTTTCCTGAGGCAGAATTGGTTTCATTAGGCACCATTACTGAGGTTATTAAGTCTTATGAAGAGGGACGTGTGGATTACGCGGTCATTCCAGTAGAAAATTCCATTGAGGGCTCTGTTCATGAGAGTTTAGACTATCTCTTCCATCAGGCTGATATTCGTGCTGTGGCAGAGATTGTTCAGCCTATCAAGCAGCAGTTGATGGCGACTAAACATCATGAGAAGATTGAGAAAATCTTCTCACACCCACAGGCCATTGCTCAAGGGAAAAAGTATATTAAACAGCATTTTCCACATGCCAAGATTGAGACAACAGCAAGTACAGCCTTTGCGGCTCGTTTTGTCGCTGATAATCCAGATCAGCCTTATGCGGCAATCGCTCCGCATGCAGCTGCTAAGGAATACGGTCTTCAAATATTGGCTAAGGATATCCAGGAGATTGAAAAGAATTATACCCGATTTTGGGTGCTGGGGAACACTGTGCCTGAGATTCTGCTCAATCAGATTGATTGTAAATTAACGCTGGCCTTGACCCTGCCTGACAATATGCCAGGGGCACTTTACAAGGCCCTATCGACCTTTGCCTGGCGAGGCATTGACTTGACCAAGATTGAAAGCCGTCCTTTGAAGACGGTACTTGGCGAGTATTTCTTCATTATTGATTGTGATTATACAAAGGAAAAGTTGGCTCAGTTCGCTCTTGAAGAGCTAACTGCAGTTGGAATTGGATATAAAATCTTGGGTGCTTACCAAGTCTATGAAATTTAAAGGGAAATCTTATGACCAAATCTAACAATGGGCCGTTTACACATCATGAACGGTTACGTTACAGCTATCTTTTAAAAAATCTTGCTCACCTGAATGGACAGCAGGCTTCCGAATTCAATTATCTACAAGGAAAGTTAGATGCCTATGAAGCTGAGCGGAGGTATCAAGCGCAAAGAGAGGACTATCAAACAGCATGGCACCAGCCTTATGACAATCGTTCTGACTATTATCAAGAGCGTGATTATGAGGCTGCCAATCAGCTAACTGAGGAAGGGCTACCCATCTATCGAGAGGAAGTTGCTCAAAGTAAACCTAAACGCAAAACGGTTCAAAGACAAGCGTCCCCTTCAGCAACGTCGGCTCCAAAGTTCAAGTCGCAAGGAGCCCAGAAGAAGAGGCCAAAGAAAAAGAGAAGGCTTAAGAAGGTTGTCAAGCTAGTACTTAGTTGCTTGAGTCTTGGAGTTGTGTTCCTAGTGATAGCCATAGCTTATCAATTTTACAAGGGAACAGACCTTTCTGCCGCGGGTAATAATGGTAAATCCTACCAGCCTGCCATAGTTGAGACCTTTAATGGTAAAGATACCAAGGATGGGGTTAATATCCTTATTCTAGGTTCTGACCAACGTGTTAGCCAAAAATCTACCGATGCCAGAACGGACTCTATTATGGTGGTCAATGTGGGCAATAAAGAAGGTAAGGTTAAGATGGTTAGCTTTATGCGAGACACCCTGGTCAATATCAAGGGGGCCTCAGAATCTGACTATTCTCAGGATTGAAACTCAATACGGCCTTCAATATTGGTGAGCAAAATAATCATCAAGGGGCAGAGCTCATGCGTGAGACGCTCAAACGCAACTTTGATATTGATATCAAGTACTATGCCATGGTTGACTTTGAAACCTTTGCGACAGGGGTTGATACCCTCTTCCCAAATGGTGTAGAAATCAATGCGAAGTTTGCGACCATCGATGGTAAAAAAGTATCTTCGGTTCAAGTTCCAGATGATTTGAAGATGGACAAGAACGGTCACGTGCCAAATCAAACCATTAAAGTTGGTAAGCAAGATATGGATGGCCGCACCCTTCTGAATTATGCCCGTTTCCGTAAGGATGACGAGGGAGATTATGGCCGTACCAAGCGCCAGCAACAAGTGATGCAGGCTGTCATGAAGCAGCTTAAGAATCCACTTAGCCTCTTCAAAGGGCCTGAGGCTTTGGGAAGGTCTACTCACTGACCTCAACCAATATGAGTATGACAGACATGTTGGACTTGGGACTTTCAAATGCCGGTAGTTTCAAAAAAGGGATCAATTCGCAAACCATTCCTTCGGATGGTGATTGGATTGACAGCTATGATTTGTATGGCGGTCAAGGGATTGAAATTGATTTTGACACTTATCAGGCAAAATTAAAAGAACTAGGATTTAGATAAGAAAGGAAGCAGGTTCACACTGAACCCTGCTTCTTTTTTGGTATTAAGAGCTTTGTATAAGCGCCATGTATAAGAGTTTTAGAAATGATAGAGCAAATAGGTCATGATAACGAGAATAATGACGAACTCTACCTTATAAATCAATTGGGTAGCTGGATTGACTAAACCCAGACTGGTGGTAGCTGCCTTAAAAGCATTGACACTATTGACCAAGGGAAAGCTAAAAGCTGCAAAAAGTGGCATAAAGCCTTTTCTAACCAGTTTTACAAAGAGATTAAGAGCATAGAAAAAGAATGCTTGTGAGAATAAAAGTAGGGCAAGTAAAATGATAGTTGCAGGTCTTTGATTACTCTTGATTGAGCTGGTAATGAGAAGGGCCAGAGGTGCTGCTAAAATGGCAAGTATAGGCCGATATAGGTGAGGTATGGCTATCTGTCTCATTCTCCATAAAACAAGTGGAAAGAGGGCTAGAGTCGCAAATCCCGTTACTCCCAGAATAAGTCCCTTGATGCTAGTTGGAACACTAGCCGGTACTGTCACAAGACTGATAGCAGGGCCAACATAGACCACGAACCAGCTTGGATAGACTTGATTCAAAGAAAATAGGGCGTAAAAAACGCAGACTGAAAAAAATAATATAGGCAATATAAAGTCCAAGGAGTCCAAGCCAAGTCACACTCAATCCTGTTTGAGCTAGTGGGAGGCGGCTGGCAAATAGAAAGGCAGCCATAAAGAAACTAGCAAAGGCCGAAGCAACGACTGGGTTTCGCAAATCTTCTCTTATTTGTTCAAATCCAAGAATCAAGCGTCCCAGTATAAGTATAAAACCTATACTGGCTAAACACCAAATACCCTGAGCAATCAGGGTATAGTGGCTTATTTGATTGGATAAACTAAAGAGGGCAAGAACTAGACTAGATAGGGCCAAGGGAATTTTCTTAAAAAATACCTTCATTGGTCCACCGGCCTTTCTAGCTAGCTGCAAGAATGTGACGAAGCTGCACCGCACTCGGAGATACAATTGGAAGGAAGACGCCTTCATTCCAACGACGGATAAAGCTTGATTCTGATTCTTTCAAGTAGCCACGACCACCACTAGCCTGAAGTTCGAGGAGTAGGCTGTTGGCTACGACGTCGACAATATCGATACGCAATTGGAAAAGTTCACGTGGTTTTTCAATGAAATAATTAGCATCATTAAGACCCGCAAAGAGTTGGTCTTGGATAGCAAGAAGATTTTCACGTGTAGCTTCAAATTCTTCACGAAGAACGCTACGGTTACTGTTTAGACTAGCTTCAACCTCATCAAGAGAACGTTTGGCCAAACCAAAGGCAAGACCAAATTGGAAGCCAAGGAAGTTTGGACGTGTTTTAGCAATATAGTCTGTACCTTCTTTTGAAAGGATCCAATTAGGATCTAACTTAACGTGATCGAAAGTAAGAGAGGCAGTGTTAGCACCTTGAAGGGAAACAAATTCCAAATCTTCAGAACGGCTGAGGCCTTCAGCTTCAGATGGAATAGTGATAATCCAAGGTTGGCTACCGTCTTTAAAGTCAGCAGCAAAGAGAGCAGCGAATTTATCAGAACGAAGGTTAGTTACCCAAGGCAAACGGCCATCGAGATAGTAGTCATCACCTTCTTGACTGATGGTAACATTCAATTCTTCAATATCTGACAAGAATTTGACCGCATTTGACAAGCCAGTTCCACCAGCACGCTCACCGGTATACAATTCTTTCAACCATGTTTCACGAGGATAAGCATTGTCGCTAGCTAGGATATACTCGATGAAAGTACGGTGTCCCCAAGAAATAAAGGAAGCTGTCAAAGAGTGTTGTGCCAATTCATCAAGCACATCAACGACTTGAGTAGGACCACCACCTAGGCCATCAAACTCAGCAGGCACGCCGATTTTAAAGACGTCGTTTTCAGCAATTTTTTCAAGAAGTTGGTCCGCAATTGGTCCAGACTCTTGGTCAATATGGTCAGCGTTGGTATCCAACCAAGTAAGGAATTCTTTTGAAAAATGTGACATAGGCTTAGGTCCTCCTCTAGTTTATCCTTTGGTTTTGAATTAAGCGAATTCTTGAAGTTCAGGGTTGATCGGTGTTTGTGCGAGATTGTTAGCGTAGTTACACAAGCTAGCAAGGCTGACACCCAAGATAACATCAAGGGCATTTTGAGCAGTGTAGCCAGCTTCCAAGAAGTCATTGTAGGCTTCGTCACCAACAGCACCCTTGGTATTGATCACGGCAATAGTGAATTTAGCAAGGGTATCAAGTTTTGGATCGTCTTCGATTGGTGTACGGTTACGAAGAGCTTCCAAGAGTTGAGGTGTCATTTGGATTTGTTTGATTGAAAAGGCTGTGTGACCTGCCACACAGAAAGCACATCCGTTAGTAACAGCAGCTGTAATTTGAACAACCTCACGTTCAGTTGGTGTCAATGAATTGCGACGGTTGATTTCACCGACAGTACGGTAAGTTTCAAGCGCAGTTGGCGCATTAGCAAGGAGACCAATCAAGTTTGGAATGTATCCCCCATTAGCATCTTTGACTGTTTGAAGGACGTCTTTGACTTCTTCTGGTGCAGTTTCGATTGTATGAATGGTAATATCTGGCATGATTATTCTCCTTTATATAGAAACGACATCTAGCTAGGTTGCTGAGTCGTTTAATTTTTTGTCATGGACCTATGATAGCACTGTATGACTTTTCTGAAAAATCTATATTATTTATGGCCAGCCATAAATTTAATTTATATGTGCTATAATGGAGGGTAGTAAAAGGCTTTAGAAGATATGTTTAAGCCCTATAAGAGTAAAGAAAGTTGAATTATGTTAAATAAAAACGATATTGTAGAAGTTGAAATTGTCGATTTGACACATGAAGGAGCAGGCGTTGCCAAGGTGGACGGCTTTGTCTTTTTCGTGGATAACGCCCTTCCAGGTGAAGTCATCAAGATGCGCGTGCTTAAGCTCAAGAAAAATATCGGCTTTGGTAAGGTTGAGGAGTATGTGACCCTTTCACCAAACCGCAATCAGGACATTGATGCAACCTATCTCCGTTCAGGGATTGCTGATTTTGGGCATATGACCTACGAGGAGCAGCTCAAGTTCAAGCGTAAACAAGTTGTGGACAACCTTTATAAGACAGCAAGTATCTCAGACGTAGAGGTCGCTGAAACATTGGGGATGGAGATGCCTTACGCCTACCGTAAC
>ENA-OQJV01000055-OQJV01000055.1-human-gut-metagenome-genome-assembly--contig:-NODE-55-length-17199-cov-2.354440_pt1 | contig 17199 bp, 20 predicted proteins | sample MGYA00242616_ERZ504783 | MGnify/ENA primary metagenome ERZ504783 (study PRJEB26092, sample SAMD00036360) | human gut metagenome | host: Homo sapiens | study: EMG produced TPA metagenomics assembly of...
GGTTGTTATCGGTATCGGTGGTTCTTACCTTGGTGCCAAAGCAGCCATTGACTTCTTGAATCATCACTTTGCTAACCTTCAAACAAAAGAAGAACGCAAAGCACCACAAATCGTTTATGCTGGTAACTCAATTTCATCAACATATCTTGCAGACTTGCTTGAGTATGTTGAAAATAAAGACTTCTCAGTTAACGTTATCTCTAAATCAGGTACAACAACTGAACCAGCTATCGCTTTCCGTGTTTTCAAGGAACTCCTTGTTAAGAAATACGGTCAAGAGGAAGCAAACAAACGTATCTACGCAACAACTGACCGCCAAAAAGGTGCAGTTAAAGTTGAAGCAGATGCTAATGGTTGGGAAACTTTCGTTGTTCCAGATGACATCGGTGGACGTTTCTCAGTATTGACAGCTGTAGGTCTCTTGCCAATTGCAGCTTCAGGTGCTGATATCAAAGCCCTTATGGAAGGTGCTAACGCTGCACGTAAAGAGTATTCTTCATCTAAAATCTCTGAAAACGAAGCTTACCAATACGCTGCACTTCGTAACATCCTTTACCGTAAAGGTTACACAACTGAAATCTTGGCTAACTACGAACCATCACTTCAATACTTCTCAGAATGGTGGAAACAATTGGCTGGTGAATCTGAAGGTAAAGACCAAAGAGGTATCTACCCAACATCAGCAAACTTCTCAACAGACTTGCACTCTCTTGGACAATTTATCCAAGAAGGTACACGTAACCTCTTTGAGACAGTTGTTCGTGTGGAAAAAACCACGTAAGAACGTGATTATCCCTGAATTGGAAGAAGATCTTGATGGACTTGGTTACCTCCAAGGTAAAGATGTTGACTTTGTTAACAAAAAAGCAACAGACGGTGTTCTTCTTGCTCACACAGATGGTGATGTGCCAAACATGTTCATCACTCTTCCTGAACAAGATGCCTTTACATTGGGTTACATCATCTACTTCTTTGAAATTGCTATCGCCCTTTCAGGTTACTTGAATGCTATCAACCCATTCGACCAACCAGGTGTAGAAGCATACAAGAAAAACATGTTCGCCCTTCTTGGTAAACCAGGATTTGAAGAACTTGGAGCAGAACTTAACGCTCGCTTGTAATTCTCAGATAAGATCAGCTTTGGCTGGTCTTTTTTTATCCATTTGTAGGCTAAACCCTCCATTAATGATTTCTTGTAGGTTAATTTACGAATTTTTATTTTAAATATTTTGGACTGGCTAGTTGGGTTTTGTGGCTCTTTAATTTAGAAATGATTGTTGTTATAATTAGTTCAAGCATAGGAGGATGAATCATGATTGGACCTGTGGAAATGGGTGCTTTGTTGAAAAAAATTCGTTTATCAAAGAATTTGACATTGAAAGAGCTTGCTAGTGATTATTTATCAGTATCTTTCCTATCAAAATTTGAACGTGGAGAATCTGATATCTCATTATCTAGATTTTTTCTTTTGTTAGATAAATTGGATGTCAGTATTGAAGAGTTCTATGGTATTTTATCTCAAGATAATCCAACTCATACTGAAAAGTTATTAGAAAGTGCTAGTAAGGCTTATTATCAAAACGATAGTTTATCGTTACAGAAGTACGCTGGAGAAGAGCGTCGTAAATTTGAGCTCACACAAGACAAATCATTTCTCTATAACAGTATTATGCTAGAATCTTTTTTGGCAAGTGTTTCAAATAAAGAGGTTGATGAAAATAAGGTAAGGGAATTAACAGACTATCTTTTTAGCATTGAACAATGGGGAAAAAGAGAGTTAATCATATTAGGAAATAGTATGTCGTTTATTTCCACCCAGACACTTAATGTTTTGACCAAGGAGATTGTGTATAAAACTAGACTTTTTGGAAATAGCGACTCAAATCAAAGAATCCGAATTAGTCTTCTTATTAATGCAGCTTATGAATTTTTACGACGTGATGAACTAGATTCAGCGAAATACTATTTAGATTTAGTCAATGATAGTGGAATTCCTGAGGTCCTCTTATATGAAAGACATGAGTTGATATTTGTGATGGGGTCTTACTTGATAAAGTCGGGCGAAGTTGCTGAAGGGAGAAATCTAATTGAGGGGTGCTTAGAAACTCTTAGGACTTTAGGTGCGGAAAAGTTATTGCTTGCTAAGGAATCAGAGTATCAAGAGTTGTTAAATTCCACTATATGACAATTTTATAGAGTGAGTTAAAAAATAGAATAAACTAAGACCATAGTATGACATCACTATGGTTTTTAATTTTCAATGGATATATGGTATTCCAATGTCTTCAATTTATCCAACTGATTATATACCAAGGTGATTTAGATTGTGAGGAAATCTATGAGAACCTATATTCTTAAATACAAGTATGACAATTTAGTTCATATCTTACTGTTAGCACTGAATGCTGCTATTTTTGTGAGTGCCTCGGTAACCTTAGCTTTAATGACGAATCAGCTGGTATCGAAGCGAATCCAATCTTTTTTAGCTCTATTAGGTCTAGAGGTGGGGCTTTACGTTATTTATTTAGTTTTGAATTACATTATTGCTGTACATCAAACAAAATTAATCCAAAAAATGACTTTGTCTATTCGTCAGTCTTATCTTAGTAAAATTATTCACCATTCTTTTAGTGAATTCAGAAAGACTGATATTGGAGAGCATCTCTCAGTATTAAATAATGATATCCAATTGATTGAATCAAATGGCTTTGCAAGTATTTATACTCTTTGTTCAACAGTATTCACCACTTTGTTTCAATTATCGCCTTATTAAGTTATGATGTAAGGATTGTTCTTCTAGCCATTTTTTTGACTTTATGTCTGACTTATCTTCCCAAACCATTTACCAATAAAAATGCAGAAATCAATGGAGATATTTTCCAAAGCGAATGAGGAGCTTGTTTCTGGAATAAGCGATCAGTTATATGGATATGCGGATGTTTATTACGCCAGTCGTAAACATATTTTTCTTAGACAAGTGAAATCTATTGTTGAGGACTATATTTCCCAGAAAATCATTTATACAAAAAGAAAGACTAGCACTGAGACGCTGATGGCTTTATTTTCAGTTATCGCCCAGATGTTGATACTTCTTCTAACTGGCTTATTAATTATTTTTGGAAATATTACTGTTGGAACCATTGCATCAGTAGGACAGATATCAGGTAATATTTTTAACTCTCTATCCACCATTAATCAGCTGCAAGTGACCATTAAGTCTGTCGATCCGATCTTAAAAAAATTTCACGATTTTCCAGAGGGTCCAAAGACTTGCATAGCGACTATTCAGGATGTTCGCTTTGATAATGTAAGTTATCATTTTGGAGATAAGGCTATTTTTGAGGGATTCACCCAACCTTTAAAAAAGGAGGCAAGTATGCTATTACTGGATGCTCAGGTAGTGGGAAGTCAACCCTGCTTAATATATTCCTAGGCAATCTTAAAGATTACGAGGGAAAAATCTTGTTTGGAAAATTGGAGTCAAAAGAGATTGATGAGAACTCAATCGTGTCTGAATGTGCCTATGTTGGGAGTCAAACTCATATCTATAATGATACCTTGAGGAACAATTTAACCCTTTGGAATGAAGCTATTACTGATACACAAATCAAGAAAGTTCTTGAAAGAGTTAATCTTTTATCTTTCTTAAACCGTATAGATGAGCAAGTAAGCGACGGTAGCTTTTCGGAGGGTCAAAAACAAAGAATAGGCCTGATAAGAGCGTTTTTAAAAGGAAGTTCTGTTGTGATTTTTGATGAAGCAACTGCCAATCTTGACCATAATAACGCTACTCGTATTGAGCACCTATTATTAAGCAATCCCAATATCACTTATATCACGGTTACCCACCATCTTATAAAGGAAAATGAAGCATATTTTGATAAGATTATTCGTTTGGGAGAGGCCACTGAGTAAATGTTTCATATGATAAATGTTTAGGATTTATTTCAATTTTACTAACGGCAGTCAAAGTGCTATAATGTAAGGGATTGTGAATTTAGCAAGCTTTGCTATTTTCAAAAAAAGAAAAACAAATCAGAGATACAAATCTCTTAGAAGAGGTGAATCCCATGGGACGTAAATGGGCTAATATCGTTGCTAAGAAAACTGCTAAAGATGGTGCAAACTCTAAGGTTTACGCTAAGTTTGGTGTCGAAATTTATGTGGCTGCTAAACAAGGTGAACCAGATCCAGAATCAAACTCAGCTTTGAAATTTGTTTTGGAGCGTGCTAAACAAGCGCAAGTGCCAAAACACGTTATTGATAAGGCCATTGATAAGGCTAAAGGTAACACTGATGAAACTTTCGTTGAAGGACGTTATGAAGGGTTTGGACCAAATGGTTCTATGATTATCGTAGATACTTTGACTTCAAACGTTAACCGTACAGCTGCTAACGTACGTACTGCCTTTGGTAAAAACGGTGGTAACATGGGTGCTTCAGGTTCTGTTTCATACATGTTTGATAAAAAAGGTGTTATCGTATTTGCAGGTGAAGATGCAGATGCTATCTTTGAACAATTGCTTGAAGCAGATGTAGAAGTTGAAGATGTAGAAGCAGAAGATGGTACTATCACTGTTTATACTGAGCCAACAGATCTTCACAAAGCTTTGGAAGCTCTCCGTGCTAACGGACAAGAAGAGTTCCAAGTGACTGAACTTGAAATGATTCCACAAACTGAGGTTACTCTTGAAGGTGAAGACCTTGAAGTTTTCGAAGGACTTATTGATGCGCTTGAAGCAGACGATGATGTTCAAAAGGTATATCACAACGTAGCAGATATGTAATCTCATTCAGCACTTTCCGTCATAAGGAAAGTGTTTTTATGTGGTCTGTCTAAGGATTTGTCTTGCTTGTCCTGCCTTAATCTGATATAGTAGTAGCCAAGTGAATTATTGGAGGAATACGAAATATGAATATGATGCTAGTTTTGGCCATTTATGTGGTCGCAATTGTTGCTTATGTGGCTTTCAGCCGTCGTCGCCAAGCAAAGGCACAGGAAGATCGTTTTGCAGGTCTTGCTAAGGGTGCTGAGGTTGAAACAATCGGTGGTTTGATTGCTATTGTCGATGAGATTGACAAAGAAAATAACCGTATTGTTTTGGATGCAGAAGGTGTCTTCTTGACATTTGATTTGAGTCGTTCAATCATGAAAGTGATCACACCAGCACCAACTACAGAAACAACTAAAAAGACAATTATCGAAGAAGATTCAGCAATTGAGTCTGCTGATGAAAAGTAAGATATGTATTTGAGACTAGGTTAAATCCTGGTCTTTTTGCGTTTTCTAATCTTATCGGTATTAAAAGCTGTTCAGAACCCCTGAAAATGTGGTAAAATAAAGGGTAAACTATATTTAGAGGATATTCCATGTTTAAATTTAGAAAAAAATACTCATCAAGAGGTTCTAGACAATATTCCCAACCATATCGGTATTATTATGGATGGAAATGGCCGTTGGGCTAAAAAACGTCTACAACCACGTGTGATGGGGCATAAGGCTGGGATGGATGCCTTGCAAAAGGTAACTATCGAAGCATCACAACTTGGAGTTAAGGTATTAACAGTTTATGCCTTCTCAACTGAAAACTGGTCACGCCCACAAGATGAAGTGAAATTCATCATGAATTTGCCAGTTGAATTCTTTAACAAATATGTACCAGAATTAGACAAAAACAATGTTCGTATTTTGACAATCGGAGATAACAGTCGTCTGCCTAAGGAAACCTTAGATGCTCTTGAAAAGGCAGTTGAGCAGACAAAACATAATTCCGGTTTGGTTCTCAACTTTGCACTGAACTATGGTGGTCGTGCGGAGATTGTATCTGCAGTTCAAGCGATTGCTAAAGAGGTTGAAGCAGGCAAACTCAGTCCTGAAGCTATTGATGAAGATCTCATTGCTAAGCATTTGATGACAGATAAATTGCCTTACCTCTACCGTGATCCAGATTTGATTATCCGTACGAGTGGCGAGCTTCGTCTTAGTAATTTCTTGCCTTGGCAATCTGCCTATAGTGAGTTTTACTTCACAGATGTTTTCTGGCCAGACTTTGACCAACAAGGGCTACGTCAAGCCATCTCTGACTACAATAAACGTCACCGTCGCTTCGGTGGTGTCTAGAAAGGACCTCTCATGCAAGAACGTTTAATTGGTGGGGGTGTGGCAGCAGCCATTTTCCTCCATTGCTCTTTATCGGTGGTCTTCCTTTCCAACTTTTGGTTGGAGCCATGGCCATGGTTGCAGTGTCTGAGATGCTTCGCATGAAGCACTTGGAGATTTTCTCTATCGAGGGTATTTTATCAATGGTGGCAGCTTTTATCTTGGCTGTGCCGATTGATCAGTATTTTATCAGTCTTCCAACAAATGCTAGTGTGACAGGTTTCGCTGTTATTTCATTTTTGATTCTAGCGGGGACTGTCCTTAATAGCGACCATTATCTTTTGATGATGCAGCTTATCCAATCGCATCTGCCTTTTATGTTGGTTTTGGTTTTCAAAATCTTATTGCGGCACGTTTGGATAGTTGGGAAAAAGTTCTCTTTGCCCTTTTTATTGTTTGGGCAACAGATATTGGAGCTTACCTCTTTGGTCGTCAATTTGGTCAGAATAAGCTATTGCCAAAAGTATCACCAAATAAGACTATTGAGGGTAGTGTCGGTGGTATCTTATCCGCAATTATTGTGGCTCTTATCTTTGGTTTGATTAACCACGGCGTTTATGCCCCTCATAACTTCTTCTGGTTGCTTATCTGTACGATTCTCTTTAGTATCTTTGGTCAATTTGGTGATTTGGTTGAATCAGCTATTAAACGTCACTTTGGCGTTAAAGACTCAGGCAATCTCATTCCTGGGCATGGTGGTATTTTGGACCGTTGTGATAGCTGGATCTTCGTTTTCCCAATCATGCACTTCCTAGGACTTTTTTAAGAGTGGAGGTGTCTAGATGAAAGCTATTATTACCTTTTTACTGATTTTCTGTGTGATTGTCGTCTTCCATGAGTTTGGTCATTTCTTTTTCGCCAAACGCTCAGGGATTTTGGTTCGTGAATTTGCCATTGGTATGGGACCGAAAATTTTTGCACATACAGGTAAGGATGGTACCGTTTATACTATCCGTATCCTCCCTTTGGGTGGTTATGTTCGTATGGCTGGTTGGGGTGAAGATACAACTGAGATTAAAACAGGTAGTCCTGCCAGTCTAACGATTGGATCAGATGGTAAGGTAAGACGTATCAACCTTTCGGATCGCCAGGTTGACCAGACGGCTTTGCCTATGAACGTCACTGCCTATGATTTGGAGGATAAGTTAACCATTACAGGTCTAGTCCTAGATGAGACCAAGACCTATGAGGTTGATCATGATGCCACTATCGTTGAGGAGGATGGTACAGAACTTCGTATCGCTCCTAAGGATGTCCAATATCAAAATGCAAGCATTTGGGGACGTTTAATTACCAACTTTGCTGGTCCTATGAATAACTTTATTCTTGGGGTGCTTGTCTTTATTATCTTAGCCTTTGTTCAAGGTGGTGTTCAAGATACATCGACCAACCGTATCCAGGTAGCCAATGGAGGTGCTGCTCAGGTGGCAGGCTTGAAAAATGGTGATGCCATCGAGGCTATCAATAAGGACAAGGTTACTGATTGGGACAGCTTGAAGGAATCATTGACAGAGAATACCCAAAATTCTCCAAAGGTGACAGCCTTTCTGTGACGGTTAAGAGAAGTAACGGTCAGGAAGAAACAATCTCTGTTAAACCTCAAGAGAATCAAGGTAGCTACTTTTTGGGTGTTTCTCCTGCTTTAAAAACAGGTCTTAAAGATAAGATTTTTGGTGGTTTCCAAATGGCTTGGGAAGGGGCCTTCAAAATTCTCGTAGCACTTAAGGGGCTTATCACCAACTTTAGTTTGAATAAACTTGGTGGACCGGTTGCTATGTTCCAGATGTCTGCCCAGGCTTCAGAAAATGGCTTAATTTCCATTCTTAACCTTATGGGGATGCTCTCAATTAACCTGGGAATTTTCAATCTTATCCCAATTCCAGCCCTTGACGGTGGAAAAATTGTTATGAATATTATTGAAGCCATTCGTCGTAAACCACTTAATCAAGAAATTGAAAGCTATATTACACTTGCAGGTGTTGCTATCATGGTTGTTCTTATGATTGCAGTCACTTGGAATGATATTATGCGTGCTTTCTTTTAATTAGAAACAAAGAAACGAAAGGAAGTCTAAGGGACTTGAGCCAAGGGCCAGCCTCCTTAGTATGTAAATGATGAAACAAAGTAAAATGTTGATTCCAACACTTCGTGAAATGCCAAGTGATGCTCAAGTTATCAGTCATGCCCTTATGGTACGTGCGGGTTACGTGCGTCAGGTTTCTGCTGGTATTTATGCTTATATGCCATTGGCAAATCGTGCTATCGAGAAATTCAAAACCATCATGCGTGAGGAGTTTGAAAAAATCGGTGCGGTTGAAATGTTGGCACCAGCGCTTTTGACAGCAGATTTGTGGCGTGAGTCAGGCCGTTATGAAACTTACGGTGAAGACCTTTATAAACTTAAAAACCGCGATAAATCTGACTTTATCCTCGGTCCAACTCACGAAGAAACGTTTACAGCCTTGGTTCGTGATGCGGTTAAATCATACAAACAATTGCCACTTAATCTCTACCAAATCCAATCAAAATACCGTGATGAAAAACGTCCTCGTAACGGTCTTCTTCGTACACGTGAATTTATCATGAAGGATGCTTATAGTTTCCACCAAAACTATGAAGATTTGGATGTAACCTATGAAGACTACCGTAAAGCTTATGAGGCTATCTTTACACGTGCTGGCCTTGAATTTAAGGGTATCATCGGTGATGGTGGTGCCATGGGTGGTAAGGATTCTCAAGAATTCATGGCGGTCACTCCTGAGCGTACAGACCTCAACCGTTGGGTAGTTCTTGACAAGTCAATTGCTTCATTGGATGAGATTCCAGAAGATGTCATGGAAGAAATCAAAAAAGAATTGACATCATGGTTGGTATCTGGTGAAGACACAATCGCCTACTCTACAGAGTCAAGCTATGCAGCTAACCTTGAGATGGCAACAAACGCCTACACACCAGCGACCAAGGTTGTGACTCAAGAAGAAGTGACTCGAGTTGAAACACCAGATTGCAAGTCAATTGATGAAGTTGCTGCTTTCTTGAATGTTCCAGAAGAACAAACCATCAAGACTTTGCTTTTCATTGCTGATGATGAACCAGTGGTGGCTCTTCTTGTCGGTAATGATCAGGTTAACGATGTGAAGTTGAAAAACTACCTTGCTGCTGATTTCCTTGAACCAGCTACAGAAGATGAGGCACGTCAAGTCTTTGGTGCTAACTTCGGTTCTCTTGGTCCAGTTAACCTTCCTGAAAATGTTCGTATCGTTGCGGACCGTAAGGTTCAAGACGTGGCTAATGCGGTCGTTGGAGCTAATGAAGATGGTTACCACTTGACAGGGGTTAACCCAGAGCGTGACTTCAAGGCAGAATACGTGGATATTCGTGAAGTTAAAGAGGGTGAAATTTCACCAGACGGTCAAGGTGTCCTTCAGTTTGCGCGTGGTATCGAGATTGGCCATATCTTTAAACTTGGTACACGTTACTCTGAAAGTATGGGTGCTAATGTTCTTGATGAAAATGGCCGTGCTGTTCCAATCATCATGGGATGTTACGGTATCGGTGTTAGCCGTATCTTGTCAGCTGTGATCGAACAACATGCACGTCTCTTTGTTAACAAGACACCAAAAGGTCAATACCGCTATGCATGGGGAATTAACTTCCCTAAAGAATTGGCTCCATATGATGTTCACTTGATTACAGTTAACACTAAGGATGAGGAAGCCAATGCTTTGACAGAACGTTTGGAAGCTGCTCTTATGGCTGAAGGCTATGATGTCTTGACAGATGATCGTAATGAGCGTGTTGGTTCTAAATTCTCTGACAGTGACCTTATCGGACTTCCAATTCGTGTGACAGTTGGTAAAAAAGCCAGCGAGGGTGTTGTCGAAGTTAAAATCAAGGCAACTGGTGATACTATTGAAGTTAATGCCGATAACTTGATTGAGACACTTGCTATCTTAACAACAGAACAAGATGCTTAATCTAAAAAATCTTTCTTGCAGCAGCAGGAAGAGATTTTCTTTTGCAGTGACAATGATAAATTGAGAGAAAAGAGAGTAAATTCCAATTTGACAGAATTGTCTAAATAGTGTAAACTTAAGACTATCATAACTACGGAGGCATCACATGCTTAACAAAGCGACCCATTTGGGAAATCTTAAAGCTTTTTATTACTTTAGTTTCTTTAGATAGGACGTTTGTGTTTCAGGATACAAGCGTCAGTCAGTTTGTATCTATGAAGCTAAAGCATTTTGTGATGGATTAGCCGATTAGATGAATAGGTCTAACCGGTGACATAAGCTAGCCTGTGCTAGTCAAGATGCATAAAACCAGTTGGGCCTGTCCTAACTGGTTTTTTTCATACCGTGGTCTATTTTTAATTTTCATTTGACCCTATCGTCTCGGAAAAAAGATGAAAGAAAATTGGAAATAGATAGAATAAAAAATAGAGGTATACAAGATGAAGAAATTCTTGGTCAGTATGATGGCTGTTATCACAGCCGTCCTCTTAGTAGCATGTTCCAATGCTTCTAATAAAGATTTGGTTCACGTCGGTGTGCTCCAATATGTGGAACATCCTTCCTTGTCAGCGACCCGTAAAGGGTTCATTGAAGAACTCAAAGAGGAAGGTTACGTCGACGGTAAGAACATCAAAATCGATTATCAGAATGCACAAGGAGATCAGTCTAACTTGCAGACGATTTCTCAGTCGCTTATTGAAGATAATGATGTCATGTTGGCTATCGCAACCCCAGCAGCCCAGTCTTTGAGTAGTTTGACAAAGGACAAGCCAATTCTCTTTACAGCTGTTACAGATCCAGTTTCAGCTAAATTGGTTAAGTCTATGGACAATGTTGGAGGAAATGTGACAGGGACAAGCGACATGTCACCAATCAACAAACAAGTCGAGTTGTTGAAAAAAGTCCTTCCAAACACTAAAAAAGTTGGGATTATGTACACGACCAGTGAGCGTAACTCAGAAGTTCAGGTTGAAGAAGCCAAGAAATACTTCAAGGAAGCTGGTATTGAAACGGTTATCAAAGGAATTTCATCAACCAATGATATCCAAGATACAGCCAAGAGCTTGATGAGTCAGACCGAAGTCATCTTCATCCCAACTGACAATACCATTGTTAGTGCTATTAATACCTTGGTAGATCTTTCTAAAGAGACTAAGGTTCCAGTTGTTGGTAGTGACGCTGGTAGTGTAGAAAAAGGTGTCCTGTTCACTTATGGAACTAACTATGAAGCGCTTGGACGTCAAACAGGTAAGTTGGCAGGCCGTGTTCTCCGAGGTGAGAAGGTCAAGGATGTCGATGCCGAGTATCCTAAAACCCTAAATGTTGTGGTTAACCATGACATGGCTAAAGAACTTGGTATTGATGTTTCTAGCATTAGTGACGAGGAATCTAAAGCATCAACGCAAGATGACAAACCAATTTCTAAAAAAGATAAGGGTGTCATTAAGCTTAAGGTCAATAAGTCTTCTAAAAAAGGATTTTCAAATGTGGTGCTAACAGCCATTTCTCAGGGGCTTCTCTGGGCTATTATGGCTATCGGGGTCTTCATTACCTTCCGTATTTTGGACCTTGCTGATTTGACAGCTGAGGGGGCCTTCCCACTTGGTGCTGCTACGACAACTATCATGATTATCCGTGGAATCAACCCAATCTTTGCGACTCTAGGTGGCTTTGTAGCTGGTATGCTTGCTGGAGCTGTGTCTGGCTTTATGCATACGAAAATGAAGATACCAGCACTTTTAACGGGGATCATTACCTTAACAGGGCTTTATTCAGTTAACCTTTTGGTTCTTGGAAGTGCCAATGTCTCTCTTTCAGGACACAACACGCTGGTGACTATGGTGATGAATCTTGGTCTATCTAAGCTGAATGGTGTGATTCTATTAGGACTGATTTTTGTTAGTCTGGTAGTACTTATGTTGGTTGTTCTCCTTAATACACAGGTTGGACTTGCTCTTCGTGCAACAGGTGATAACCTTGCCATGGGTGAAGCTAATGGTATCAAGGTTGACCGCATGAAGATACTTGGCTACATGATTTCTAATGGTTTGATTGCCCTATCAGGTGCCCTCCTAGCTCAAAACATGGCTATGCGGATATGAATATGGGTACTGGTACAATCGTAAATGGCTTGGCTGCAATCATCTTAGCCGAAGTTATCGTCAAGTATCTACCACTTGGCAAACGCCTCTGGTCAATTGTCGTAGGTGCTGTTCTCTACCGTTTGGTCTTGGTTATTATCCTTGCCATGAATGTTGATGCTCAGATGTTGAAATTGGCTTCAGCCATCTTACTTGCTATCATCCTTTATGTGCCAGAAGTACGACAAAAATTGAAAATCAGACCTAACAAATCCTTGACTCCAGGAGGTGACAAGTAATGGCTTTACTTAGTTTACAACAGATTCACAAAACCTTTGAAAAAGGCACAGTCAATGAAAATCACGTCCTTCGTGGTTTGGATCTCGACATTGAGCAGGGAGATTTTATCTCTGTCATTGGGGGAAATGGTGCTGGTAAATCAACCTTGATGAATTCAATTGCTGGTGTTCTTAGTATTGATGAGGGGGATATCTTGTTGGAGGGACAATCTATTAAGAAAGCATCTGTAGATGAGCGCTCTAAAGACATTAGTCGTGTTTTCCAAGATCCTCGAATGGGGACAGCGACAAACCTTTCTATCGAAGAAAATATGGCGATTGCCTATCGTCGTGGTAAGAAACGTAGCTTCTTTAAAAAGTCTATCACTGAAAGCGAACGTCAAGTCTTCAAGGAAGCTTTGGTAGATCTTGGTCTTGGTCTTGAGAATCGTATGAAGACCGATGCTAATTTCTTGTCAGGTGGACAACGTCAGGCCTTGACACTTGCTATGGCAACCTTGGTTCGTCCAAAAATCTTGCTTTTGGATGAACACACAGCAGCCCTAGATCCTAAGACAAGTGATATGGTCATGAATTTGACACGTAAGATCGTTGAAGAACAAGAATTAACAACCCTTATGATTACCCATAATATGGAACATGCTATCGAATATGGGAACCGTCTAGTCATGCTCTATCACGGAAAAATCGTCGTCGATGTGCGAGGTGAGGAAAGAAAAACCTCACTGTTGCAGAACTTATGGACCTCTTCCACAAAAATAGTGGACAAGTCCTCAATGACGATGCCTTGGTACTCGGTTAATAACAAAAAAGAAACTATCCAAAGTTCAGATTTTGGGTAGTTTTTTCTTGACTATTTTTGACCAAGTGCTAAAATAAATATATGGATTAGCACTCGTGGTTTATGAGTGCTAAAAATAACGTTTCACACGTTACTAATAATAAATAACATTTGGAGGTAATTGGTATGGCATTGAAACCATTGGGTGATCGTATCGTTGTCCGTTTTGAAGAAACAGAAGAAAAAACAGCTAGTGGCTTTGTTTTGGCAGGAGCCAGTCATGAAGCTACAAAGACTGCTGAGGTTTTGGTAGTAGGTGAAGGAATCCGTACTCTTACTGGTGAATTGATTGCACCTAGTGTTGCAGCAGGCGATAAAGTTCTTGTTGAAAATGGTGCAGGTGTCAATGTTAAAGACGGAGATGATTCCGTTTCAATTATCCGTGAAGCAGATATTTTAGCAGTCCTAGCTTAGGTCTATGCTAATCAGATATAAAGTAAGATAAAGAAGGAGTAACTATGGCAAAAGATATTAAATTTTCATCAGATGCACGCGCAGCAATGGTCCGTGGTGTTGATACTTTGGCTGATACAGTTAAGGTAACGCTTGGTCCTAAAGGTCGTAACGTGGTTTTGGAAAAAGCTTTTGGCTCACCTCTTATCACTAATGATGGTGTGACAATTGCTAAAGAAATTGAACTCGAAGATCACTTTGAAAATATGGGTGCTAAACTTGTCAGCGAAGTGGCTTCAAAAACGAACGATATTGCCGGTGACGGAACAACTACAGCCACTGTTTTGACACAAGCTATTGTCCGTGAAGGTCTCAAAAATGTAACGGCTGGTGCTAATCCAATCGGTATCCGTCGTGGGATTGAAGCAGCTGTAGCTACAGCCGTGGAAGAGCTTAAAGCCATTGCACAACCAGTTGCTAATAAAGAAGCTATTGCCCAAGTCGCAGCGGTTTCATCACGTTCTGAAAAAGTTGGTGAATACATTTCAGAAGCTATGGAACGTGTGGGTAATGACGGTGTTATCACTATTGAAGAGTCACGTGGTATGGAGACTGAACTCGAAGTGGTTGAAGGTATGCAGTTTGACCGTGGTTATCTTTCTCAGTACATGGTTACTGATAATGAAAAGATGGTCGCTGACCTTGATAATCCATTTATCCTTGTGACTGACAAGAAAATTTCAAATATCCAAGATGTCCTTCCACTCTTGGAAGAAGTGCTTAAGACAAGTCGTCCACTCTTGATTATTGCTGATGATGTGGATGGTGAAGCTCTTCCTACACTTGTTCTTAACAAGATTCGTGGAACTTTCAATGTTGTTGCTGTTAAGGCGCCTGGCTTTGGTGACCGTCGTAAAGCGATGTTGGAAGACATTGCCGTATTGACAGGAGCAACTGTCATTACTGAAGATCTTGGTCTTGAACTTAAGGATGCAACTATGGCAGCACTTGGTCAAGCTTCGAAAGTAACTGTGGATAAAGATAGCACAGTTATCGTTGAAGGTGCAGGAAGCACAGAAGCGATTGCTAACCGTGTTAACCTCATCAAGTCTCAATTGGAAACAACAACATCTGAATTTGACCGTGAAAAACTTCAAGAACGTTTGGCTAAATTGTCAGGTGGGGTTGCAGTTGTTAAGGTTGGTGCGGCCACTGAAACAGCCCTTAAAGAAATGAAACTTCGTATCGAAGATGCCCTTAACGCTACTCGTGCCGCTGTTGAAGAAGGTATCGTAGCAGGTGGTGGTACAGCCCTTGTTAACGTCATTGCTAAGGTTGCTGAACTTGATCTTGAAGGTGACGACGCTACAGGACGTAACATTGTCCTCCGTGCCTTGGAAGAACCAGTTCGTCAAATTGCTTATAACGCTGGTTATGAAGGTTCAGTTATCATCGATAAATTGAAGAACAGCCCAGTTGGTACAGGCTTTAACGCTGCTAACGGTGAATGGGTAGATATGGTTGAAGCAGGAATTATCGACCCTGTTAAGGTCACACGTTCTGCCCTCCAAAATGCTGCTTCTGTAGCTAGTCTTATCTTGACAACTGAAGCAGTCGTTGCCAATAAACCTGAACCAGAAACTCCAGCAGCACCAGCTATGGATCCAGGAATGATGGGCTACTAAGAGTTTAAAAAAGCAAAAGAAAAAACCTAGGAAAAGTCGAGAAACTTTTTCTGGGTTTTCTTTTTTTCAATTATTTGTTGTTAATTACTGAAAAGGGTTAAATGTATCAGAACTTCCTTGTTGACCTGCCATTTGCATCATCATTTGTTGTTGTCTAATGCGTTCTGCTTCCTTATTCGTATTGATAGAAACAGCAAGAAGGATGATCCAACCGATGAATGTCCAGCCTAGAAGAAAGGATAGGATAAAGATTGGCCATTTTTTATCTGTTTTATTTAGAAGAGCTGGTAATATAAGAAGTACTACCAAGGGGAAATTAATGATGACGGAGAGAAGAGCCGTGATCAATCCGGCACTAAGATCATCACTGGCAATTCCCAAGAGTATCATTCCAAGAGCCCAGAGGATAGCTGGGATGGAAGCGACGGCTAACATGATGAAGTTTGTTTGGGTTTTCTTGTCTTGTTTCTTCCAAGTTTCATTTAGATTTTTGCTTGCTTGTTGGAAAGTTTCACCAGTTTGATTCGCAAATTGGTTAACAGTCTGACTGGGCGTTTCTACAGCAGGTTTAACTTGTTCCTGGAAGGTCTTTGCTTGCTTTTCTTGAGCTAGGTTAGTTGCTTGGAAAGTCTCTTCTTCATCTGCTGTAGAGTTAGTGAGTGGCTCTTCAGCAACATCATAGCTGTCAACATTTTTTTCGGCAGTTTCTACCACTTCTGTTGATGGTGCAGATTCTGCTGGTTCAACAACTTCTGAATCTTGCTTAGTTTCTACAGTCTCTTTTTGTGAGACAGTTTCTGTTACTTCGACAGTTTGTTTGGGAGTTTCTCGGACAAACTCGCCTTTCTGAGCTGCTTCAGCCATTTCTTGAATACTTGGATTACGACCATTAACTGCTTAGGAAAAAATCGATCCAATCTTGTTGCTTCATGTGTATAACCTCCAGATATCTTGATTAAAAAATGTTGATAATTACAATTATAGCAATAGTGTAAGGGGATCGCAATGGGAGTCTTTACTTTATTTCCTTATAATCTTCTTATCACTAAAGATGGGAAAGAGAAAGAAATAGGTTAGGACATAGACCACTAGAGGATATATCAGTGGATTATAGTCCCAGGCTCCTTGCCAATCTAGGTGTAAGAGTCTAACACTAGCGCGTGTTAGGCCTGTGCTCCAAGCTTTAAGGCCAAATGGTCTTAGGATTAAACTGAGTGGTGTTGGAAGATGCAAAAGGTAGACTCCATAAACTGCCACTAAAACTAAGAGATATAATCTAAAAAAACGCTGGTGGTAGGCCCACAAGCGTGTAAAATAGTTTTTCATTAGCCAATAACTGCAAAGAGTTTTTGAGCGTTTGATTGGCGAGTAGCATCCATGATGAGGAATAAGTCAACAATTGACCAGATACCACATCCACCACACGTCAAAAGTTTACCAACACCGAGACCAATTTGTCCTAACAAAAAGCGGTCAATTCCAAGAGTCCCACCTAGAAGTGAAATAATCAACAACATTGTTGGATCTTGGAAGCTGATTGAGTAAAGCATTGAAAGTTGTTGCTCAGGAAGTGCTTCAAGACGTTGACGGATGTACTGAACTTGTTCTGTTGGGAAATACTTGGCGTTAATGGTTATCCATTGATCGACTGGATTCATAAATTAAATACCCCTACTAAATTTTAAATGATATAGTAAAGGATAACATATTAGTAAAGGGAGATT
>ENA-OQJV01000057-OQJV01000057.1-human-gut-metagenome-genome-assembly--contig:-NODE-57-length-17131-cov-4.225770_pt1 | contig 17131 bp, 14 predicted proteins | sample MGYA00242616_ERZ504783 | MGnify/ENA primary metagenome ERZ504783 (study PRJEB26092, sample SAMD00036360) | human gut metagenome | host: Homo sapiens | study: EMG produced TPA metagenomics assembly of...
CTTAGGTCTGTCGGGATCTATCGGAGCGAGCTTGTCATAATCCAGCTCAGGTCTTCTGATAAGCTCCTCAAGTGTGGTTCCGTTGCTTAGCTCTATACTGTTGTATTTCTTCAGAATATCCTGTACATCAGCCCTTGCGCCGATATTTACATGCGACACTCTCTCTATTTCCTTATCAATAAGCTCTTTCTTTTTACATACATAGTCATATCTTTCCTTTGAAATCAGACCAACCTCGTATCCCTTCTCGGTGAGACGCAAATCTGCATTGTCCTGTCTTAAAAGGAGACGATATTCCGCTCTTGAAGTCATCATGCGGTAAGGTTCTCTATTTTTCTTAGTAACCAGATCATCAATCAAAACACCTATGTACGCTTCTGACCTGTCAAGTATCAATGGCTTTTTGCCAAGTATCTTCATTGCTGCATTAATGCCGGCGATAAGTCCCTGACAGGCTGCCTCCTCATATCCGGACGAACCGTTGAACTGTCCACCACTGAACAGACCATGTATTTTCTTAAACTCGAGCGATGCATATAGCTGGTTTGCATTGATACAGTCGTACTCTATGGCATAAGCGTCTCTTACTATTTTCACATTTTCAAGTCCCGGAAGAGTGCGGTACATCTCATACTGCACATCCTCAGGCATAGACGAAGACATACCTCCGACATACATCTCGTTTGTATTAAGTCCCTCCGGCTCAATAAATATCTGATGTCTTTCCTTTTCAGCAAACTTAACCACTTTATCCTCTATTGAAGGACAATACCTAGGACCTGTTCCCTCTATGATGCCTGCATAAATCGGTGAACGGTCTAGATTGTTTCTTATAATCTCATGGGTCTTACTATTCGTATATGTAAGCCAGCATGAAACCTGATCAATCTGCACACTTTCAGGATCAGTTGTGAATGAAAACGGCACTACCCTCTCGTCACCGAACTGCTCCTCCATCTTTGAAAAATCAAGACTTCTCTTATCTACACGCGCTGGAGTTCCTGTTTTGAATCTGCGCATCTCAATTCCATGATCTATGAGCGACTGAGTCAGATGGTTGGCTGCCAGAAGTCCATTCGGACCTGTATGAGTGATCATCTCGCCGGTTAAGCATCTGGCTCTTAAATATGTACCGGTACACAGCACAATCGCCTTACAATGATATAAAGCTCCCGAAGTAGTTTTTGCACCGACTATATTATTATTCTCATCGGTAACAATCTCAGAAACCTCACCCTGTCTGATGGTCAGATGGTCGGTATTTTGAAGGGTTTTTCTCATTTCCATACTATATTCCGCTTTATCCGCCTGCGCGCGGAGAGAATGAACAGCAGGCCCCTTTGATTTATTTAGCATCTTTGACTGGATAAAGGTCTTGTCAATGTTTTTTCCCATCTCGCCGCCAAGTGCATCAATCTCCCTGACGAGATGCCCCTTCGAGCTTCCACCGATATTCGGATTACATGGCATGAGCGCTATACTGTCCACGCTTACCGTGAAAACAATAGTCTCAAGTCCAAGCCTAGCACACGCAAGTGCTGCCTCACAACCTGCATGTCCTGCACCAACTACAACAACATCATAATTTTCTTCAACAAACTTACTGCACATAACTGCCTACTTTCCCATACAAAATTTACTGAATATCTCATCCATCAGATCATCCTCAACCGATTCTCCTATTATGAGTCCAAGCGACTCATACGCACTCATCAAATCAATCGAATAAAAATCCTCCGGCATATCATCATCAATACTGTTCATAACAAGCTTAAGACTTTCCTTAGCATCTGACAATAGTTTTTTATGCCTGATATTTGTGATATAAATCTCATCATTGAATGAGACCTCTCCATCAAAAAACATATTCTTTATTGTATCAGAAAGCTCATCTATTCCCAAGCTTTCCTTTGCAGAAACCGAGATAACAGTTTTATCCACAAGCTTTTTTATATCATCTGCAGACACATTAGAGGCCAGATCCGACTTATTTAGTAAAATGACTGCCTTTTTATCCTTAATAAAATTGATAATATCATAATCATTATCATCAAGTGCCACTGACGAATCAACTACATATATTATTAAATCAGCTCCATTGGCATGCTCCATAGCCTTTTTCACACCAATTTTTTCAACAACATCCTCAGTGCTTCTGATGCCTGCAGTATCAACGAGATTTAAGGTGATTCCACCAATATTAATCTGTTCCTCAAGCACATCTCTCGTGGTTCCTGCTATATCCGTGACAATTGCCCTGTCACTTCCGACAAGCACATTTAAAAGAGATGACTTTCCGGCATTTGGCTTTCCAATGATTACTGTGTTTATTCCTTCCTTCAGAATCCTTCCATTATCTGAGGTTTTTAACAGACCATCTATCTCCACATACTCGTTATCCACAATTGTACGTAGTTTTTGTGGATAACCATCCAGAGAAATGTGTTCAGGGTCGTCAAGTGCCGACTCAATAAATGCAATCTCATGCAAAAGTTGCTCTCTTATCTGCCTGATGCTTCCAAGCACGGCTCCGCCTAGCTGGCTTAAAGAGCTTTTGAGCGCAAAATCATTTTTTGAATTTATTACATCTATGACAGATTCTGCCTGGGATAAATCAATCCTGCCGTTTAAAAATGCCCTTTTAGTAAACTCTCCGGGCTCTGCCGGTCTTGCTCCGTTTTTGATTACTGCTTCAAGCACTCTTTTCATCACATACACACCACCGTGGCAGTCTATCTCCACAGTATCCTCCCTCGTGTATGTATTGGGAGCCTTCATCAAAAGCACCATAACCTCATCTATTTTTTCATCGCCGTCATATATAAAACCATAATGAATGGTATGTGACTGACAGGCGCTTATTTTCTTTTTATTATTCTTGCTTTTATAAATCCTATCTATTACCGAAAGTGCATCATCTCCGCTTATCCTGATAATTCCGATTCCTGACGGAGACATAGCTGTGGCAATAGCCGCTATTGTATCATTTTGCATATGAAATTCCTCAAAAATTCTAAGATAATATATATTCAAAAAGGATACCTGAAACCAGATACCCTTTTAATGATTTATATCTATTATTTCTTAAGTGTCACAACAACGTGTCTGTAAGGCTCATCACCCTCGCTGTGTGTTTCAACAAATCTATCATTCTGAAGTGCAGAATGAATCACTCTTCTCTCAAAAGGATTCATCGGCTCAAGAGAAACAGGTCTCTTTGTACGCTTAACCTTGAATGAAATATTCTTGGCAAGATTCTCAAGTGTCTCTCTTCTTCTCTTTCTGTAATCCTCAGTATCAATCTTTACTCTGTAGTAATTCTCAGACTGCTTATTGATAGCAAGATTTGTAAGGTACTGGAGTGAATCGAGAGTCTGACCTCTCTTGCCGATTAAAACGCCCATCTCAGGACCATTAAGCTCAACATCAACATTTCTGTTGTCCTCATCCACTTTGATATCAATAGTAACCTCAAGCTTCATTGCCTTAAACACACTGTCAAGGAATTCGCGAATCTCATCCTCAACACTTGCCTCGGCCTTTTTAACCTGATGACAGCATCACGGCTGCCAATTCCAAGAAAACCATTGCTTCCCTTATCAATTACCTCATACTCGAGCTTATCGCTTGTTGTTCCAAGTTTAATAGATGCCTCTGTCAAAGCATCGTCAATTGTTTTTGCAGATACTTCAATGTATTCCACTATTTTCTCCCCCTATTTGCGTGAATTGCGTTCATTAAACTCTTTAACCATATTAGCCTTTGAAGCAAGTGAGCCTGCCTTTGCATTAGCCTTGTACTCAGCGGCCTTTGCAAGCTTCTCCTCTGTGCCTGCTGATACAGATACGTTTGCCTTATTGTCAATTGACTTTGTCTTAATCTGAGCTGCCTTCTTTATATAATCCTCAGACAGTCCCATTTTTTCTCTCTTCTTCTTTGCCTTTTCCTCGTTCTTTGCCATAACAGCCTCAAGATCAAGATTCTCTATATGTCTGTTGACGAAGAACTGCTGGATACCTCTTACAAGTGCAGAGCAGATCCAGTAAATACCAAGACCTACAGGAACTGTGAAGCAGATAAACAATGACATAAGCGGCATCATGAGATTCATCATCTTCATCTGATTTGCCACCTGATCATTGCCGTTTGTAGCCTGTGGCATGAGCTTGATATTAAGCATCTGTGTCAGATATGACAGTACAGGAATAAGCAGTGCAAGTATTACAAAAAGTAACCACTTATCAGGCTTGTCCGTAAAGTTGCTTTTTATGATATACCAAGGTGTATCTGAGATATTCAGTCCCAAAAAGTAGTTGAAATGAAGTAACGCATCGTGCGTCTTCTCAACTGCGCTCTGGATACCATCAAAAAACTTACCGTCCATAAGAGCATCCCAGCCCTTTGAAGGAAGCTTATAAAGGATATCAATGATATAATTGCTTAAAGTATCACCACTTGCATCGGCAAGCTTTGAAGCCGCATTTGAAGCGTTAAGACCGCTTGATGTAACAACATTATACTTTTCCATCAGACTGACAAGTGTATTCTGATATCCGCTTGTCTGCTGAATTGAATCAACAAGCCCTGTAAAAGAGCCCTTAACTCCGCTCAGATAAGCAGGAATATTGTAGAACACACGGTACAGTGCAAACAGAATAGGCATCTGTATAAGCATCTGCACACAGCTTCCCATCGGAGAAATACCGTACTTCTGGTATAAAAGCTGTGTCTCCTCCTGCATGGCCATCATTGAAGCCTGATCCTTTTATTTTTATATTTAGCCTGGATAGCCTGCATCTCAGGCTGCATTTTCTGTGATAGCTTAGAAAACTTCTGCTGCTTAATAGTCAGTGGCAACAGACACATGTAGATTATAATCGTAATAATTACAATACTTAGTACAACGCTCTCAACTCTTCCACCTGTAATATTAGATATACCACTGTATATCCAATCCATCAGGATACCGAGAAGCTTGGCAATTGGTCCAAGAATAGAGCCTGGATATGCGGTTAATAAAATGTCCGACATAAAAACCTCCATTGCTGCTATGGAACCGGATCATACCCACCCTTTGAAAAAGGATTACATCTCAATATCCTCCATGCCGCAAGCAGACCACCCTTTATGGCACCGTACTTTTGCACAGCCTGCAAACCATACTCCGAACAGGTCGGACAATATGGGCATTTCGTTGATTTCATCGGGGAAATATACTTCCTATAAAATTTAATCAAAAATATTAAGATACTTTTCAAAACGATTCCATCTTCTTTTTCATTATTCAAATATTTTGTTTCTTAATAATCCTGTGAAGACCTCCAAGATGTAAAACAGCACTTTCTATTTCCTTATAACCCACATGCCGCGCTGCAACTCTTGCGATGACTACGATGTCCAAACCACTATCGAACATGTCCTCATGTAGTCTGTAGCTCTCTCTCACGAGACGAGTAATATGATGTCTAATAACACTATTTCCAACTTTTTTGCTAACTGATATACCTATACGATTATTTTCTGTGTTATTTTTCAGAACATACATAACGAGGTATCTGTTAGCAAACGATACACCGTTATTATATACATTCTGAAAATCCTTGTTTTTTTTCAACGAATCTGAAAATTTCATTTGAAGCTGTCCTTCTAAAAACAATCAAAAATGAAGAAAAGACCACAAAAATTGTGGCCTATGCTGATTAATTTTTTTTCTTCCTTTTAATCTTCTGGCTGCGATTTACTTTTCTTCCGCCAGCAGTTTTCATTCTCTGTCTGAATCCATGAACTTTTGCTCTCTGTCTCTTCTTAGGTTGGAATGTCATCTTCATATATATCCACCTCCTTTACGTTAAAAAACATCGGTATAATTATAACAAAAATTACTGTTGTGTCAAGGATTTTCTCAATTTTCTTTAAATTTCTACATATATTTTTTTATCGGTTTACATTCCACAATAAAAATGTGGAAAACGAGTTTCTTCTATATATATAATAATTCTTGATAACCGTCTACATTTTGATATAAACCACCTATTGCGACCAACATATTGTGGAAAGTTATCAAGATATCAAAAAGTTATCCACAATATGTGAATAACATGTTGGTAACTTTGTATAATTGTGGTTGAAAAAAGTGAATAAAGTATTTTTGTAAATCTTTTTACATTGCCTAAATGCCAAAAAATAGTGTACTATATAGTATGTATGGGATTGTGGAGAACATTCCCATAATATACTCTTTATATGTTAAATAATGGAGAACTTTGATGGATAAAGTAATGGAAAAGTGGAATGAAATACTACAGATGGTCAAGGAAGAGCATGGTCTGACAGACGTTTCCTTTAATACGTGGATAAAACCGCTTGAGGTGTTCGCCATAGACGGCAATACACTGTATATTCTCGTTCCGTCTGAGCAGATGGGGCTCAGCTATATCAACAAAAAATATTATCTTCCTCTTAAGGTAGCTATAGGTGAGGTGACAGGTATCGAGTATGATATCCAGTTTATTTTACCGGATCAGGCACAGAGCCTTAAGTTTAAAAACAACGATACCCCTCAGCTTGAGCCACAGACTCCTGTAAAGGGGGATCACTCAAACTTAAACCCTAACTATACATTTGACACCTTTGTCGTAGGTAATAATAACAGGTTTGCCCATTCTGCTTCTCTTGCAGTGGCAGAAAGCCCGGGTGAAGCATACAATCCGCTATATATATATGGTGGTCCGGGACTTGGCAAGACTCATCTTATGCATTCAATAGGTCATTTCATCATTGACCAGAATCCTGATACCAAGGTGCTTTACGTTACTTCTGAAGAGTTTACCAACGAGGTTATCGAATCTATCCGTAACGGTAATTCTTCCGCCATGACAAAGTTTCGTGACAAATACAGGACTGTAGATGTGCTCATGATTGATGATATCCAGTTCATCATAGGAAAGGAAAGTACTCAGGAGGAGTTTTTCCACACCTTCAACACACTGCAGACACAGGGCAAGCAGATTATCCTTACCTCTGATAAGCCGCCTAAGGAGATGGAGACTCTCGAGGAGCGCATCCGCTCACGTTTCGAGTGGGGACTGATGGCTGATATCGGTACTCCTGACTATGAGACGAGGATGGCTATCCTCCGTAAGAAAGCTGAAACTGACAATTTTGATATAGATGATGATATCTTAAACTACATTGCTTCAAACATCAGCTCCAACATACGTGAGCTTGAGGGAGCCTTAAACAAGCTTTTAGCCTTCCACAATCTCGAGCATACTCACATCACTATGGAAATCGCTGAGAGAGAGCTTTCCAATATCATCACGCCGGACAAGCCAAGGGAAATCACTGCACAGCTCATCATCGAGGTCGTTTCAGAGCATTTCCACATCTCTGTAGACCAGATGATTTCAAAGACCAGAAGCAGCGAGATTGCACGTCCAAGACAGATTGCCATGTACCTCTGCAAGACCATGACCTCTGATTCACTTGATGTAATCGGCCAGCTTTTGGGCGGCAGAGACCACTCTACTATCATCCACGGCATCAAGAAGGTCACCAAGGATTACGAGGAGAATGACAGTACACGTACTCTCATAGAAACTATCAAGAAAAAGATTAATCCAAATTAGTTTCTACCTATTTATATATGTGCTCATTTGCATGTTAATAATTTGGTTATAACCTTGCTTTTATTTCCACATGAGCATGTTAATGACAGGTTGAAGGAAAGTGAATAAAAAGTTATCAATTTTTATCATTTTTACTTCAACAGGCTTTTAATCAAGTTATCAAGCCGCTTAAAGCTTGTCTTTAAAGGCTTTGAAGGGGTTTTGAACTTTTTAACAGCCCCTAAGAAGAATATTACGAATATCTTTTAAATATTTATATATACGCGCAGGAAGGAGTTTTTCTAAATGAAACTTATTTGTTCAAAAGCAAATTTACTGAAAGGTGTTAATATCGTATCGAAGGCAGTACCTACACGTACTACAATGGCAATTCTCGAGTGTATACTGATTGATGCATCTGCAAACGAGATTAAGCTTATGGCTAACGATATGGAGCTTGGAATCGAAACAATAATAGACGGAACCATCGAAGAAAGAGGAATTATCGCTCTTGATGCCAAGATTTTTTCAGAAATAGTGAGAAAGCTTCCTGACAATGACGTAACAATTGAGACAGATGCTTCCTTCAAGACCGTCATATCATGTGAAAAGGCCAAGTTCAATATCATCGGAAAATCAGGTGATGATTTTTCTTACATACCATATGTTGAGAGAAATGAGTCTATTGTCCTCTCACAATTTACCCTTAAAGAGGTTATCAGACAGACAATTTTTTCAATTGCTGATAATGACAACAATAAACTGATGACAGGTGAGCTTTTTGAGATTGAGGAGAATAAGCTTCGAGTTGTTTCTCTTGACGGACACAGAATATCTATCAGATATATCGAGATGAAAAATCACTATGACAGCAAGAAGGTTGTTGTTCCCGGCAAGACTCTGCAGGAAATAAGCAAGATTATCCCGGGTTCAGCGGATGAGGATGTTGTTATCTATATCACTAACAATCATATTGTTTTTGAATTTGAAAATACTACTGTTGTTTCACGTCTTATCGAGGGTGAGTATTTCAAGATTGACCAGATGCTTTCATCTGACTACGACACTAAGGTTCGCATCAATAAGCGTGAGCTTCTTGACTGTATAGACCGTGCTACTCTTCTTGTCAAGGAGGGAGATAAGAAGCCTATTATCATGAATATCACAGATGGCAATATGGAGCTTCGCATCAATTCATTTATCGGTTCCATGAATGAGGACATCGATATCGACAAAGACGGAAAAGATATTATGATAGGCTTTAATCCTAAGTTCTTCATAGATGCACTTCGTGTTATCGATGAGGAGGAGGTTAATTTATACATGGTCAATCCAAAGGCACCATGCTTCATTAAGGATGATGAGGGCAAGTTTATTTACCTCATTCTTCCGGTAAATTTTAATACAGCAGCAAACTAGGAGATTTTATGAAACAGATTTCTATAAGAGAACAGGATGAGTTCATTAAGCTGGGACAGGCTCTTAAAAAGGCCAACCTTGTGAGCTCGGGAGTTGAGGCAAAAATTGTTATTCAGGATGGTCAGGTGACTGTAAACGGTGAGACTGAGCTTCAGAGAGGAAAAAAGCTTCACGACGGAGATGTTTTCTCATATGACGGCGAAACAGTTAAGGTTGTTAAATAATGATTATTAAGTCAATCCAACTGAGTAATTTCAGAAATTACGAAAAACTGGATATCAGCTTTGACAGTGAAACCAACATAATCTACGGCGATAATGCCCAGGGAAAGACAAATATACTTGAGGCTGCATATTTAAGCGGCACTACAAAGTCCCATAAGGGAAGCAAGGACAAGGAAATGATCCGGTTTGGCGAGGATGAGGCACATATCAGGACAATTGTCGAAAAAAATGACAAGGAATACCGGATTGACATGCATCTGCGAAAAAATGGTGCAAAGGGTGTGGCCATCAATAAAATGCCAATCAAAAAAGCGAGTGAGCTGTTTGGTATTTTGAATATTGTGTTTTTCTCTCCTGAGGATCTCAATATTATCAAAAACGGTCCTGCCGAGAGACGCAGATTTATAGATTTGGAGCTTTGCCAGCTTGACAAAATATATCTGTCTAACCTGAGTAAGTATAATAAGACATTAGTTCAGCGAAACAGACTGTTAAAGGATATAACTTACAGACCTGATTTGATTGATACACTTCAGGTGTGGGATATGCAGCTTCTTGAGTATGGCAGGCATGTTATAAAAAAGCGGCGCGAGTTTGTTAATGAGCTAAATGAGATAATACAGGACATTCACAGCAATATTTCGGGAGGCAGGGAGAAGCTTATACTCAAATATGAGCCGAGCATTGAGGATATTTTTTTCGAGGACGAGCTGCTTAAGGCAAGAAGCAGGGATTTGAAGCTATGCCAGACAACTGTCGGACCGCACAGGGACGATATGCTTTTTTCGGTGGACGGTGTGGATATCAGAAAATATGGCTCGCAGGGTCAGCAGAGGACATCTGCTCTCTCACTCAAGCTTTCTGAGATTAGTCTTGTAAAGAAAAATATAAACAGCACTCCCGTGCTTTTACTGGATGATGTGCTTTCAGAGCTGGATGGCAACAGGCAGAACTATCTGCTCAACAGCTTAAGTGATACACAGACTATTATCACTTGTACGGGACTTGATGAATTTGTAAAAAATAGATTTCAGGTGGACAAGGTCTTTCATGTCGTGAAGGGCCAGGTGGAGGTTATTGATGAGTAAAGAAATACAGCAGAACAATCAGGAATACGGAGCTGACCAGATTCAGATACTTGAGGGTCTTGAGGCGGTCAGAAAAAGACCGGGTATGTATATCGGCAGTACGTCTTCGAGAGGACTTCATCATCTGGTTTACGAGATAGTGGACAATGCAGTTGATGAGGCCTTAGCCGGTTATTGTAAAAATATTGAGGTTACAATCGAGGAAGACAATTCCATAACAGTACAGGATGATGGACGAGGAATCCCGGTCGGAACCAATCATAAAGCAAAAAAATCAGCACTTGAAGTCGTTTTTACAGTGCTTCACGCAGGTGGTAAATTCGGCGGTGGAGGCTATAAGGTATCAGGCGGTCTGCACGGAGTTGGTGCATCTGTAGTAAATGCTCTTTCCACATGGCTGACAGTTGAGGTCTATAAGGACGGAAATATTTACAGACAAAGCTACAAGCGTGGCAAAACAGACGATACAGTAAAGATTGTTGGACAGTGTGACGAGTCACTTCACGGTACAAAGGTGCATTTTCTGCCGGATCCGGAGATTTTTGAGGAGACAGTGTATGACTACGATACCTTAAAGCAGCGTCTCAGAGAGACAGCCTTCCTCACAAAAGGACTTAAGATTACTTTAAAGGATGTGCGTGAGAACAGCTATCACAATCATGTATTCCACTATGAGGGTGGAATCAAGGAATTTGTAGAGTATCTTAACCGTGGCAAGGAGGCTCTCTATGATGAGGTAATCTACTGCGAGGGAACACAAAACGGTGTTTATGTAGAGGTTGCATTGCAGCACAATGATTCGTTTAATGATTCAACCTTCAGCTTTGTAAACAATGTAATCACACCTGAGGGAGGTACTCATCTCGCAGGCTTTAGAAATGCCCTGACAAAGACCTTCAATGCCTATGCGCGTGAGAAAAAGATACTTAAGGATTCAGATCCGGCCCTGACAGGTGATGATATCCGTGAGGGACTTACCGCAATCATCAGTATCAAGATTGAGGAGCCTCAGTTCGAGGGACAGACAAAGCAGAAGCTTGGAAACAGTGAGGCCAGAGGAGCCGTAGATGCTGTTGTATCGGAAAAACTCACATATTTCCTCGAGCAGAATCCTGATGTAGCCAAAAATATTTGTGAGAAATCACTTTTAGCACAGAGAGCCAGAGAGGCCGCAAGAAAAGCAAGAGACCTGACCAGAAGAAAGACCTCTCTCGATGGAGGGACTCTGCCGGGCAAGCTGGCTGACTGCTCAGACAAGGATCCTAAAAACTGTGAAATTTTCATAGTCGAGGGAGATTCAGCCGGCGGTTCTGCAAAGACAGCAAGGAGCCGTGCTACACAGGCAATTTTACCTCTGCGAGGCAAGATACTGAATGTTGAAAAGGCAAGACTTGACCGTATATATGACAATGCAGAAATCAGAGCCATGATTACAGCATTCGGAACAGGAATCCATGAGGATTTTGATATAACAAAGCTGCGTTATGACAAGATAATCATCATGACAGATGCCGATGTAGACGGTGCTCACATCGCTACTCTCATGCTCACCTTCCTCTACAGATTCATGCCTGATCTGATCAAGGAGGGACATGTATACTTGGCTACACCGCCACTTTACAAGGTGGAGAAAAACAAGGGTGTATGGTATGCCTACGATGATGACGAGCTCAAGCAGATTTTAAATGACATAGGCCGTGACAATAATAACAAGATCCAGCGATACAAGGGACTTGGCGAGATGGATGCTGATCAGCTCTGGGAGACAACAATGGATCCTGATCACAGAATTTTGAAACAGGTCATGATAGACGGAGAAAATTCATCTGAGCTTGATGTGACATTTACCACACTGATGGGTGATAAAGTAGAGCCAAGAAAAGAATTTATTGAAGCTAATGCCAAGTATGTAACAAATCTTGACATCTAGCAGGGAGGAGTAATTTAAGTGGACGACAAAATTTTTGACCAGATACAGCAGGTCGATTTGAAAAAAACAATGGAGAGCTCCTACATAGATTACGCGATGAGCGTTATTGCAAGCCGTGCCCTCCCTGATGTCAGGGACGGATTAAAGCCTGTTCAGAGGCGAGTACTCTACTCTATGGTCGAGCTCGGAAATACACCTGACAAGCCACATAGAAAATGTGCGCGTATTGTCGGTGATACAATGGGTAAATACCACCCACACGGAGACAGCTCAATCTATGGAGCACTCGTAAATATGGCACAGGACTGGTCTATGAGATACGCACTCGTGGACGGTCATGGAAACTTTGGTTCAGTCGATGGAGACGGAGCCGCTGCCATGCGATACACAGAGGCAAGACTCTCAAAGATTTCTCTTGAATTAATCAAGGATATCGGCAAAAATACAGTAGATTTTGAGCCAAACTTTGATGAGACAGAAAAAGAGCCGACAGTGCTCCCATCAAGATATCCGAACCTTTTAGTAAACGGAACCACAGGAATCGCGGTAGGTATGGCAACCAATATCCCACCTCACAATCTGCGTGAAGTGGTAAATGCCGTAGTGCGCCTTATCGACAACGATATCGAGGACAAAGAAACCACAATTGATGAGCTTATCGATGTGGTAAAGGGACCGGATTTCCCTACAGGCGGCATAATTCTCGGAACAAGTGGCATCAAAGAGGCTTACAGAACAGGCCGCGGCAAAATAAGAGTCCGTGCTGTCACCAATATCGAGCCGATGGAAAACGGCAAAAACAGAATTGTAGTGACAGAGCTGCCATACAACGTAAACAAAGCTCGTCTTATTGAGAAAATAGCTGAGCTTCATAAGGACAAAAAGATAGATGGAATAACAGACCTCCGCGACGAGACAAGCCGTGAGGGAATGAGAATCGTGGTAGAGCTCCGACGTGATGTGAACCCGAGTGTAGTTTTAAATCTGCTTTTCAAGCATACACAGCTCCAGGATACGTTTGGAGTGATAAACCTTGCACTCGTAAACGGAGAGCCAAAGGTATTAAATCTATACGATCTGCTCAACTACTATCTCATCCACCAGAAGGATGTAGTGACCAGACGTACAAAGTTTGATCTCGACAAGGCAGAGGCCAGGGCACATATTGTAGAGGGTCTCATTATTGCCCAGGACAACATAGACGAGGTAATAAGTATTATCCGCTCAAGCCAGACCACACAGCAGGCAAAGACCAGATTGATGGAGAGATTTGGTCTGACCGATGAGCAGTCACAGGCAATTGTCGATATGCGTCTTAAGGCTCTTACAGGACTGGAAAGAGAAAAGCTCGAGGCTGAGTATAAGGAGCTCATGGCTCAGATTGCGCAGTTAAAGGCAATTCTTGCCGATGAGAAAAAGCTTCTTGGAGTAATCAGGGAGGAAATTATCGCAATTGCAGATAAATATGGCGACGACAGAAAGACAGAAATAGGCTATGACGAGTATGATATGTCGATGGAGGATCTCATTCCTGAGACAAATACAGTCATAACAATGACAAAGGTAGGCTACATAAAGCGCATGAGCACTGACAATTTCAAGGCTCAGCACCGCGGTGGCAAGGGAATAAAGGGAATGGAGACAATCGAGGATGATTATATCGTCGAGATGCTCATGACCACATCACATCACTACCTGATGTTTTTCACAAATACAGGAAGAGTATACAGAATCAAGGCATATGAGATACCGGAGGCTAGCCGCACATCAAGAGGCACAGCCATCATCAATCTCATACCTCTTCAGCCTGACGAGAAAATAACAGCCATGATTCCAATCAAAGAATACGAGGATGACAAGTATCTGTTCATGGCTACAAGAAACGGAATAGTCAAGAAAACACCGATAAAGGATTATGAGAATATCCGAAAGAACGGACTTGCAGCAATCAATCTGCGCGAGGACGACAAACTCATAGAGGTCAAGGTCACAGACAATTCAGAGGATATTTTGCTCTTCACCAAATTCGGACAGTGTATCAGATTCAAGGAGACAGATGTGCGCTCAACAGGCCGTACAACCATGGGTGTAATCGGAATGAATCTTGCACCAAATGATGTAATAATCGCAATGCAGACCGCATCAATGGGTGAGGCAGTGCTTTTGGTATCATCAAACGGACTTGGAAAACGTACACGAATTGACGAATTTACCACACAAAACCGTGGCGGTAAGGGAGTAAAATGCTACAAGATTACAGAAAAATCAGGCAATCTCGTAGGAGTTAAATCAGTTGAAAACGATGACGAGCTCATGCTCATCACAACAGAGGGCATTATCATCAGAATCCAGGTAAGCGATGTAACAGTGCTTGGACGAATCACAACAGGTGTCAAGCTCATCAACCTGAAAGAAGGAGTCAGCGTAGCCAGCATCGCAAAGGTAGTAGAGGATAAGACTCTCATGCCACCTGAGGAAGCTAAGGCAGAGACTGACGAATCAGAAAATAGTGACGAAGACTCAGCAGAGAATAATAATTCACATGCCGAAGCTATCGAAAATAACACAGAAGCATAACTAAATTCATAAAAGCAGGGTCATAAGATCCTGCTTTTTGCGAATGTGGTGATACTATTTGAAATGTATTGAGAAAAATGTATACATGCAAGCACTATGCAACATATTTACGTTTTCAGAGGCTTTGAATAGTAATAAATAAACATAATACGGAAAAATAAATATGTTTATCCACAAAAACACAAAAAATAATATTGAATTGTGGATAAAAGGTGCCGGAATTTAAAAATACAGAGAATAAAAAGAGAGGAAAAGAAATGATCAGGGAAATAAACGTTTCAGAAATAACAGCTGCAATAAAGGAAATGTGCATACAGGCAAATCATTTTCTTTCGCCGGACATGGACAAGACACTTAAAGCTGCAACAGCAAATGAAGAATCACCTTTAGGTAAAAAAATATTAAACCAGCTACAGGAAAACTTAAAAATAGCAGGCGAGGATATGATACCGATATGTCAGGATACCGGAATGGCAGTTTTTTTCATAGAAATAGGCCAGGATGTCCATTTTACGGGAGGCGTATTGGAGGATGCCATAAATGAAGGAGTCAGACAGGGCTACACCGACGGCTATCTGAGAAAATCAGTGGTAAAGGATCCGCTCATCAGGGAAAATACAAAGGACAACACACCTGCAGTCATCCATTACTCAATAGTTTCCGGCGACAAAGTCAAAATAACCTTTGCACCAAAGGGCTTTGGAAGCGAGAACATGAGTCGTGTATTTATGTTAAAGCCGACAGATGGTATAGAGGGAGTAAAAAATGCGATTCTGACAGCAGTTTCAGATGCAGGGCCAAACGCATGTCCTCCTATGGTTGTCGGAGTCGGAGTCGGTGGAACCTTCGAAAAATGCGCAATAATGGCAAAAAAAGCGCTGACAAGAGAAGCAGGCGCACATTCAGACATAGAGTATGTGGCAGAGCTTGAAAAAGAGATGCTTGAAAAAATTAATAATCTGGGTATAGGGCCTGGAGGACTCGGCGGAAGCACTACTGCCCTCGCAGTAAACATAAACACATATCCAACCCACATTGCAGGATTGCCGGTTGCGGTAAATATTTGCTGTCACGTAAACCGCCATGTAGTGAAGGAATTGTAAAGAATTATTGCATAGAAGAAAGAAAATGGCAATTTTAATTGTTACAGCTACAATGAAATGTGAACTGTAATTAAAAAAGCTATAATTGTTACAGGTTATATTATGCTGGAAAAATAAATATACAGTAAAAATAAAAGAATCAGGAGAAAAAAATGGAAAAACATATAACAACTCCAATCACACAGAAAATAACAAAAGACCTGAAATCAGGAGACTATGTATACATAACAGGTGAAATGTATGTGGCAAGAGATGCTGCACATAAAAGAATGATAGAGGCGCTGGACCGTAAAGAAGAACTGCCAATAGATATAAAGGATTCGACAATCTACTATATGGGACCATCACCGGCCAGAGATGGTCGTCCAATTGGCTCAGCCGGACCTACAACAGCAACAAGAATGGACAAGTATGCCCCAAGACTGCTTGATTTAGGTGAAAAAGCAATGATTGGCAAAGGAAAAAGATCAAAAGAAGTAATAGATGCAGTCATTCGCAATAAAGCAGTGTATTTTGCCGCAGTCGGTGGAGCAGGCGCTCTCCTTTCAAAATGCATAAAATCATCAGAAGTAATCTGCTATGATGATCTCGGTGCAGAGGCAATAAGAAAGATATACGTAGAAGATTTCCCGGTAATTGTGGTAATAGACAGTGAAGGAAACAATTTGTACGAGACTTCAATAAAAGAATTTAAAAAAATATAAAAATACTATTGACAAAACAAAGAAAATTTTATAGAATAAACAATGCGTCACGTAAGTGCGTAAAACATTTAAATAATTTATGTAAAGACTTTGGAGAAGTACTCAAGTGGCCGAAGAGGTGCCCCTGCTAAGGGTATAGGTCGGGAAACTGGCGCGAGGGTTCAAATCCCTCCTTCTCCGCCAAAACGTATAAACCATATAAATGCTTGAATATCAAGTGTTTATACGGTTTTTATTAGTATTACAATAAATTCGGTATACTTATTTTAGAAGAACATTCAGATAGGGGGATTTTTATAGCGAACCCTGCTCTGTGAGGAGACCGATTATTCTTTTTTATTGTATATTTATCTATATATGATATTTTTAGGAATTTCTTTATTCAAATTATACTCTTCCGTAATCAATACTCTTGATAGATGATATGCTGACTTACAATCATTACACCATATTTCACCATATCCGACTCCTCCGACATT
>ENA-OQJV01000058-OQJV01000058.1-human-gut-metagenome-genome-assembly--contig:-NODE-58-length-16811-cov-2.438384_pt1 | contig 16811 bp, 18 predicted proteins | sample MGYA00242616_ERZ504783 | MGnify/ENA primary metagenome ERZ504783 (study PRJEB26092, sample SAMD00036360) | human gut metagenome | host: Homo sapiens | study: EMG produced TPA metagenomics assembly of...
CAGGTGACGGCGAATGTACAAGGAATAAACAGCATCTCCCTCAAAAGCGAGAGCAATACCATTAATAAGGTTGACATCAAGATGTTTAGTCACGTGTCCACCTCACGCCCTCCTTGGTATCAAGAAGTTTGATACCTTGAGCAGCTAACTCATCACGAATGCGGTCTGCAGTCGCAAAGTCCTTGTTAGCACGCGCCGCTTGACGCTCTTCAATGAGTTTTTCGATATCTTCATCAAGGACTTCTTCTTCGAAAACAATACCGAAGACTTGGAGCATTTTTTCAAAAGCATCCTTAACGGTTTGATCATAATTGCCTGAATTAATCCATTTGGCCATGTCAAACAGAACAGTCACTCCGTTTGCCGTATTAAAATCATCATCCATAGCTTCTTGGAAGGCGTCAAGATAAGTTTGCAACTCAGCTTGATTCACCTGTTCTGTCAACGGAAGACTGTGGGTATTTTTCAAATACTTAAGATTGACTTCAGCATCATGGATAGCTTTTTCTGTAAAGTTAATTGGTTTACGATACTGTTGTGTCGCTAGGAAGAAACGAAGCACTTGACCATCAACCGTTTGAAGCATATCATGAACGGTCACGAAGTTACCCAAGGATTTTGACATTTTTTCATTATCCACATTGACAAAACCATTATGCATCCAGTAGTTAGCAAAGGTCTTGCCAGTTTTGGCTTCGGATTGGGCAATTTCATTGGTATGGTGTGGAAACTCAAGGTCTGCCCCTCCACCATGAATATCGATAGTATCTCCAAGGATTTCAGTCGCCATAACAGAACATTCGATGTGCCAACCAGGACGACCAGGTCCCCATGGGCTATCCCAAGAAACTTCTCCCTCTTTAGCAGCTTTCCAAAGGGCAAAATCTAGAGGATTTTCCTTACGTTCTGTTTCAGCATCCGTACGTCCGCTTGCACCAATTTCAAGATCTTCCAAGGTCTTGTTAGCCAATTTAGCATAGTTGTTTGACTTAGCTACTCGGAAGTAAACATCACCTTCAGAGACATAGGCAAATCCTTTGTCAACCAAGGTTGACACGAATGCAATGATTTCATCCATGTAGTTAATAACACGTGGATTTTGTGTCGCTGGTTTGATGCCAAGTTGTCCGGTATCTTCCATAAAGGCCGCGATAAACTTGTCCGACAATTCCTTAGTTGAAATACCAGCTTCATTGGCTGCCTTGATGATCTTATCATCTACATCCGTAAAGTTGGAAATATAGTTGACTGTGTAGCCACAATACTCAAAATAACGACGAATAGTATCAAAAGCTACTGCTGAACGGGCATTTCCGATATGAATGTAATTGTAAACTGTTGGTCCGCAGACATACATATTGACAACATTTTCTGTCAAAGGTACAAAATCACGGAGCGAACGCGTCATCGTATCATAAATTTTAATCACTAGAGATTCCTTTCAATTAACTGGAAACTATTTTTTATCTTTGATATGGTTTAGGTACAAACACAAGAGTATAACGAGAATGATAATCCAAATAGCCGCATCTAGCTGACCTTGAGCTAAGAGAGACATAGCTGAAAGAAAACTCCCAACTATATAGAAGACCAAAAAAGGATTGTCCTTGAAGAATTTTTTCATTACTCAAATCTCACTTGTGTCGTTGCTTAAAAACAAGACCGGCCCATAACAGAGCAATGCAAAACCATAAGGCGGCCATACTATAGTCTGCTCTATGTAAAGCAATGTAAACAAGAGCAAGAGGACCCACAACCGTCAATCGAGTCACCTTTGAACTAAAGAGTTTCATCGTTTCCTTTCCTTATAGACGTGATGAATGAAAGCTAGCTGCTTTTAGAAGGTCTTCTAGCTTTTCGCTATAGTATTCACGACCTTCTTCAATATCGTGGATAACTTCTTCATCCTTTTGACCATGAACACGCACAACCTTAGCAGGAACACCAACGACTGTAACATCTTCTGGGACATCCGCAACAACCACAGCTGCCGCACCGACCTTAGCATTCTTTCCAATCTCAATAGGGCCTATGACCTGAGCATGGGCTGAAACCAAGGCACCCTCACGAACGGTTGGGTGACGTTTTCCCACATCTTTACCAGTACCACCTAAAGTGACACCGTGGTAAAGCATAGCGCCCTTCTCCACAACAGCTGTTTCACCAATAACAAGGCCAGAGCCATGGTCAATAAAGACTCCTTCAGCGATCTGAGCCCCTGGGTGAATCTCAATCTGAGTCCAAAAGCGCCAAAACTGACTATGCATACGCGCTAAGAGTCGACAATGGTGGCGCCAGAGAAAATGTGAGATACGATGGGCAGCCAAGGCTTTTAATCCAGGGTAGGTTAAAAGAACCTCTAGACTCGTCCGAGCTGCCGGGTCATTTTTCTTTACTATATCAATACTTTCTTTCCACCAACCCATTTAGGTCACTCCTTACATCATTATTGTTATTATTGTTTGCTGTGGCCTATTATTCTTTAAAGTGGAAAGCTACCAACACTAGGTCTACTCGCTATCCCCTTCAAAATAAGACCAGTCGACTAACTCAGGCTGCTCATCAAACGGATTGATGACAATACCTTGAACCTTATCCAACTCATTTTCACCTGTTGAAGGCTGATAAATTTCTGACAGTGGCCATTGCAAAATCGTCCCTTTAGCCTTACGGAAAGGTAGGCCAAAAGTCTCGTTCCCGTACCATTTTGCAAAGCTCGTTAAGTTCGTAAACACAGGCACATAACTCTGTCCCTCTGCATTCGACATGGTCGCAAAGAGACGGTCATCCTGGCCATCTTCCTCACGTTTATGAATGAAGGCTGGAACAAGATAAATCTTATCTTTAGGATCTGCCTTTTTGATTTTCCTCACCCAAAAGATTATTAAGGGTCTGAGTGAAATAGTTGATAAACTGGATGAGTTCACTGCTTGCAAAAAGAGTGGTATTCGAGAAGTCACCATCCTCTTTTAAATTGAAAGCAAGACCAAAAAGCTCTGCCTGAACAAGTTGTGTTAAAACATCTAAGCTCGAACGTTCTATCCAAATTTGTTCTCGAGCACTCTCCTGAGTAGCTTTGAAAGATTGTAGGTCCTGTTCATTGGTGAAGACAGGAACAACCTTCTTTCCTTCCACTTCAACTGCGTAGAGGTCTTGAGCAGCCAAGACGGGAGTACGTTGTAGGTAATTAACCAAAGCCAGACTGGTTAAAAAGTGGTCTGGTTCCTTTAAAAATTCTTTTAGAGTTTCATCAAAAGCTTGCAATTCTTGATTTTCTGTCATTCTTCTGTCTGTTCTTTCGTTTCTGATTTATCAGGATTTTTCGGTGCTTCACCACTTTCATCATGGTGGCGTGGTTTATGATGAGAACGACGGCGGTGACGATGCTCTCCTCCATTTTCCCCATCATCAAGTTTTTCAGGCTTAGGAAGCAAGGCCTTGATTGAGGCATCAATACGTCCTTTTTCATCGATTTTGATAATTTTAACAGTTACCGTACCCCCAACTTTAACCACATCTTCGACATGCTCAGTACGTTCCCAAGCTAGTTCTGAGATGTGGATGAGAGCATCTGTCTTATTGAAAAGGTGGACGAAGGCACCGAACTTTTCAATACGCACAACGGGTACAGTGTAAACCTCTCCAACCTTAGCTTCACGTACAAGATCGGAGATGATAGTTTTAGCACGGTTAATAGCATCCTGATCACTAGAGAAAATCTGAACAAGACCTTCTTCATCAATATCAATAGTGACACCAGTCTCAGCGATAATCTTGTCAATAGTTTCGCCACCTTTACCGATGACAACCTTTATCTTGTCAACAGGAATCTGAATACTGTCAATCTTAGGTGCTGTTGGTGCCAATTCTGGACGTGGCTCAGCGATTGCTGACTCAATAACATCAAGAATTTCAAAACGAGCTACCTTTGCTTGAGCCAAAGCCTCTTCGAGAATGGCCGGTGTAATACCCGAAATCTTAATATCCATCTGAAGAGCTGTAATTCCTTGACGTGTACCAGCCACCTTAAAGTCCATATCTCCAAAATGATCTTCCAAACCTTGAATATCAGTTAGGACAGTGTAGTTAGTACCATCTGAGATAAGTCCCATGGCTATCCCTGCAACAGGTGCCTTAATAGGTACACCACCAGCCATAAGAGCCAAGGTTCCTGCACAAATAGAAGCTTGTGATGAAGAACCATTTGACTCCAAGACTTCTGCTACCAAACGGATAGCATAAGGGAACTCTTCAACACTTGGGAGAACCTGAGCAAGGGCACGTTCACCCAAGGCTCCGTGACCAATCTCACGTCGGCCTGGCGCACCATAACGCCCTGTTTCACCCACTGAATACTGAGGGAAATTATAGTGGTGAAGGAAACGTTTCTTATACTCTGGATCCAAACCATCAACAAGTTGTGTATCACTCATAGGTGCCAAAGTCAAAACTGACAAGGCTTGAGTTTGACCACGTGTAAAGAGACCTGAACCATGAACCTTAGGAAGAAAGTCAATCTCTGCGTCCAAAGGACGGATTTCATCCACACGACGACCATCTGGACGAACCTTGTCTTCTGTAATCAAACGACGCACTTCAGCATGTTCCATCTGCTCAAGGATTTCTGCTACATCACGCAGAATAGTTTCCTTATCCTCATCTTCCGCAAAGCGTTCTTGATAAGAAGCGAGGACCTCTTCTTTTACAGCCTGGGTTGCTGCTTCACGCGCCAGTTTTTCTTCCACCTGAACAGCCTTAGCTAACTGATCATAATAAGCCGTTTCGATTTCGACTTTCAAATCAGCATCAACTTGTAGAAGTTCAACCTCAGCCTTTTCCTTACCAACAGCTGCAACGATATAATTTTGGAAATCAACCAACTCTTGAATTGCCTCATGTCCCTTCAAGAGTGCTTGCAACATAATATCCTCAGACAATTCCTGGGCACCTGACTCTACCATATTGATAGCTTCCTTGGTACCTGCCACTGTCAAATCTAAAAGTGAAACTTCCTTATCCGCTGCACTTGGATTGATGATGACATCTTCTGCAGCATAGGCTACTTGAACCCCAGCAATTGGACCATTGAAAGGAATATCAGAGATAGAAAGAGCTAAAGAACTCCCAAACATAGCCGCCATCGGAGCACTAGCATTCTCATCATAAGAGAGAACCGTGTTAATGACCTGAACTTCGTTACGAAAGCCCTCCGCAAACATAGGACGAATAGGACGATCAATGAGACGAGCAGTCAAAGTGGCGTCTGTTGAAGGCCGACCCTCACGCTTGTTAAAGCCCCCCGGGAACTTGCCAGCTGCATACATTTTTCTCCTCGTAATTAACCTGTAAAGGAAAGAAATCTGCCGTTGCCATCTTTTTAGACATAACAGCTGTTGATAATACCGTTGTATCTCCATAACGCACGACGACAGCACCATTAGCCTGCTTAGCTACCTGCCCAACTTCAACGACAAGCGGGCGTCCTGCAAAGGTCATCTCAAAAGTTTGTTTAGCCATGTTTGATCCCTCTTTTTATCCATGACCAGCCCTTAAAAAAACGAACCGGTCAACTTTATGTCATTCATTTGATATAACTTTCATTTTACCATAATATAGTCAAAAATGGCAGAGCTCCGGCATAAGTTAGCGCCCAAGTCTCCCTTTCTCTCAGATATTTAAGTCGTTTTGTGATATAATAAACACTTATGAGAGACAAAGGAATGACTATGAAAAAATTACAACACATCATTATGATTGCCTTAATCTTACTAGGCCTAGTAACACCTGCTCTAGCACAAGAACAGACAGATAACTTCAATGTTTCTGCTAAACATGCGATTGCTATCGAAGCAACTACAGGGAAAGTCCTCTATGAAAAGGACGCCACTACTCCTGATGGTGTGGCTTCAATGACTAAAATCCTAACAGCCTACATGGTCTATAAAGCAGTTGACCAAGGAAAAATTACCTGGGACACTGAAGTCGATATCTCAGACTATCCTTTCAACTTAACCGTTGATTCAGAAGTTTCAAATGTCCCACTAGATTCCCGAAAATACACTGTTAAACAGCTCCTAGATGCCACCCTCATTTCCAGCGCTAACAGTGCCGCTATTGCTCTAGCTGAAAAAATCTCAGGATCAGAGAGTGCCTTTGTTGACACTATGACAGCCCAACTCAAAGAATGGGGCATTACAGATGCTAAATTATTTAACGCTTCTGGCCTAAACAATAAATACCTTGGGGATAACCGCTATCCTGGCTCTAAAGCAGATGACGAAAATACTATGAGTGCTCTAGATGTTGCCATTATTGCAGACCACCTCATCAAAGACTATCCTCAGGTACTTGAAATCACCAAGCAAACCGAAACTGATTTCGAAGGTAACAACAAATTAACGACGCACAACTACATGTTGGAGGGACAAGACAACTACCGTGAAGGCGTTGATGGACTCAAGACTGGAACAACTGAACTTGCAGGGGCATCCTTTGTAGCCCACGCCAATGAAAATGGCATGAGTTTAATTACCGTTGTTATGAATGCGGACAATGGCGGAGAAGATGAAGCAGCCAGATTCACGGCCACAAATGAGTTGCTAGATTATGTGACTCAAAACTGGAAAATCAAAACCCTCAACACCAAGGGACAAATCGTCAAGAAAAATGATATTAAGGTAGCCGATGGAGACAGTCAAACCATCTCTGCTAAACTCGAGTCAGACCTTACAGTCGTTCAAAAAATAAACAGCAAAAATGATGCTGTTAAAATCAAAGCAAAAACTATAACAGCCCCTATCAAAAAAGATGACACTATTGGAACAGCGACCTTTGATGATAAGGATCTCGTTGGAACAGGTTACATCTCTGATCCACCTCAAATTTCTGTAACAGCTAACCAATCTATCAAGAAAAGTTTCTTCTTAAAAGTTTGGTGGAACCATATCGTTAATTTCTTTACAGGAAACAAGTAAACACAAAACTACCTTTTAGATATCAAAAGGTAGTTTTATCTTGCTTTAAAAATTATTCTTGTAAGTAAAAGCTCCTTCTCAACACCTTAAGTTCCTCTCAAAATGTGGTATAATAAATATCCAAAACACATGAAGGAACAAACCATGAAAAAACTGATTACGCTTATGATGACCTTCTTACTCTGTCTGGGAAGCGTAGCCCCTGCTTTTGCAGCAGATAAGAAAAAAGGATATAATGCCGCAGCCAAACATGCCATCGCTGTCGAAGCTAATACTGGCAAAATTTTATACGAAAAAGATGCAACCACCTCTACGGGGATTGGCTCTATTACCAAGCTTCTAACAGCCTATATGGTTTATAAAGCGGTAGATCAGGGAGACCTCAAGTGGAACAGCAAAGTTGACATTTCTGACTACCCCTTTGAACTAACTGTCAGTACCGGAGTATCTAATATTCCACTAGACGCCCGCAAATACACTGTCAAACAACTTCTTGACGCAACTCTTATTTCCAGTGCCAACAGTGCATCTATTGCTCTAGCCGAGGAAATCGGAGGAACCGAAAGTAAGTTTGTCGACATGATGAAAGCCCAACTTAAAGATTGGGGTATCACTGATGCCAAGATTGTCAATGCCTCTGGTCTCAATAATTCTTACTTAGGTGACAATATCTATCCAGGCTCTAAATCAGACGAAGAAAATACCATGAGTGCTAAAGATGTTGCTATCATTGCACAACACGTAGTGAAAGAATATCCTGAAATTCTCGATATCACTTAAAAAAACTGAAGCTGATTTTGATGGTGTCAACAAACTCAAAAACCTTCAACTATATGCTCAAGGGACAACCTAGTTACCGTAAAGGAGTGGATGGCCTAAAAACAGGGACCACTGATTTAGCCGGTGCTTCCTTCGTGGCCCACTCAAATGAAAGCGGCATGAGCATTATCACAGTCATTTTGAATGCTGATAATACCGATACTGATGATTACGCCCGTTTCACTGCAACCAATGACCTACTTAACTACGTAGTCTATCATTGGGAAAGCAAGACCATTGCCAAAAAAGGACAAGCTATTGGTAAAAGCCAAGCCAATGTCCTTGATGGTAAATCTAAGCAAGTCACTGCTGTTGCTAAGTCTGACTTTAATATCATCCAAAAAATAGATGCTAACAATAGTAAACATATTAAAGTTACTACAAATCAAGTCCAAGCCCCTGTCAACTCAAGTGACAAGGTTGGAACTGCTACCTTTGAAGATAAGTCACTTGTAGGAGAAGGTTACTTGCCTAACCAAGGTATGCCTAGCATGGAACTGGTTGCTGGTAAAGAAGTTAAGAAAAGCTTCTTCCTCAAGGTCTGGTGGAATCACTTTGTCAACTTTGTCAACGAAAAACTCTAATTATTACAGTCGAGCTTTGCTCGGCTTTTTCTTTTACCCCATCTTTACAGAAAGATTGACTCTATCTTGACTCCTATTGACACAAAAAAAGACAGACTACACCTGTAATCTGTCTATTTGTTTGATTTTTACACTACTGTAAAGGTTAATTTATCTTTCGAGCAGCCGATTTTAAGAGTTTGTCCACTAACTACTTGACCACCTAGTAAGAGCTCAGATAACTTGTCCTCCACTTGAGTTTGAATCGTGCGACGTAATGGACGAGCACCCATCTCAACATCATAGCCATCTTTAGCTAAATGCTTGAGAGCAGCTGGTTGGAATTTCAAGTCAATCCCTTTTTCAGCCAAAGCTGATACCAACGGTTTCATCATAATCTTGACAATCTCACGAAGTTGCTCTTCCTCTAGACTATGGAAGACAACCTTCTCATCAATACGGTTGATAAACTCTGGACGGTAGGCCTTCTTAAGTTCTTCCATGATACGTGACTGCATTGCTTGGTGATTATGAGAAATATCTTGAGCACCAAATCCAATAGTCTTATCATCACGAAGAGCAGTCGCTCCCAAGTTCGAAGTCATAATGATAATGGTATTTGAGAAATCGACTTTACGACCTCGACTATCCGTCAAGACACCATCATCCAAAACCTGTAAGAGGATGTTGAAAATATCTGGGTGAGCCTTTTCCACCTCGTCAAAGAGGAGAACTGAGTAAGGCTTATTGCGAACTTTCTCTGTTAATTCACCACCCTCATCATATCCAACATAACCTGGAGGAGCACCATTAAGGCGGCTAGCCGCAAATTTTTCCATGTATTCTGACATGTCAAAGCGAAGCAAAGCTGACTCATCATCAAAGAGAACTTCCGCCAAAGCCTTGGCCAACTCTGTCTTACCAACACCAGTAGGTCCAAGGAACATGAAGGAACCAATCGGACGTTTTCCAGTACGAATACCTGACTGGTTACGACGAATAGCACGACTAATCGCTGAAACTGCTTCGTCTTGACCAATAACACGTTTATGAAGCTCTGCTTCCAGATTCAAGTAACGCTTGCTATCTGCCTGAGTCATCTTCTCAACAGGAATACCTGATAGACGACTAAGGGTTTGCATAATCTGATCTGCATCTACCAAGGCAGGTTCTGGTAATTTTGCTTTTTGGCTAGCTTTATATTGTTTAACAGCAGCCTTCATATCACCAGATAGAAGCGCTTCATCCAAAGGCGTTATCTCACGTTTGGCTTCTTTTTTGATACGACCTTGAACAGTTGCACTCGCTTCATCTAAAAGATCAATGGCAGAGTCAGGTAAGTTTTTACTCGTCAAATAACGGTGGGCCGCCTTGACCGCTGTCTCAACTGCCTCATCAGTAATCGTTACACGATGATAGTCTTCATAAGACGAACGTAGGCCTTTTAGAATATCAATCGCCTCAGCTACACTTGGCTCCTCAATTGTAATTTTAGCAAAACGACGAGAAAGAGCTGCATCTTTCTCAATATGCTTCTGGTACTCAGCTTGAGTAGTTGCTCCAACCATATGAAGAGTTCCACGTGCTAGAGCAGGTTTCAAAATATTTGCCGCATCTAAGGTACTATCAATACCTGAACCAGAACCAATAATCGTATGCAATTCGTCAATAAAGAGAATGATTTTTCCATCAGCTTCAATCTCATCGATGATTTGATTCATACGTTCTTCGAAATCACCACGGAAACGTGTTCCTGCAACCACACTCATCATATCAAGCTCTAAGATACGCATATCAGCCAGCTCAAAAGGTACTTCGCCTGAAGCAATACGCTGTGCCAAGCCAAGCGCCAGTGCCGTCTTACCAACACCTGCTTCACCAACAAGAACTGGGTTATTCTTCGTTTTACGACTCAAAACCTGAATCATGCGTGAAATTTCTTTCTCACGTCCAATAACAGGATCAAGAGCACCTGACTCGGCTACAGCCGTTAAGTCCTTGGTATAATCTGACAGTTCCCCAGTAGAAGATTGGGGAGGCTGCATCATATTAGCAAAATTTCCTGATGCCTTTGATTTTTTAGGCTTACGAAGGTCATGAATGGCCTTCAAATCTTGCTTACTAAGACCTGCGTAACGCTCCAAAGAACGTCGTAAATCGATAATGCGAGGCTTATCGCTGTCATCCTTATATTGAAAACCAGCAACTTCAAGGAGACGACAAACCATCAAATCCTTATGAAGAAGGAAGGCCATCAATACATGTTCAGACCCTACCTCTACAGCACCAGTCACACTAGCAATTCCCTCTGCCTCTTGCAACATAACCTCTAAAGCATGTGACTGTGCACGTAAATCGATAATATCGGATTCAGACAAGTCTTTTGGACTTTTCTCCATCGCTAGTACAGTGGCTGTCTCAATCTCTTCCGCACGAATACGGTCCTCAAAATCAGTAAATGTTAGGTAGGCTACAGATCCTGGAACCTCAACCATAGCCAGAAGCACATGCCAAGTCTCCAAGAAAGGACTTCCAAAACGCTCTGCCTCAAGCTGAGCACGATGGAAAATGGCCTGCATTTTTCTTGAATATGTCGTCATCTAATTTCCTTTTCTATCCAATCTAAGTAATAGCGAGCGTAGAATACGCGAACGAATAGCAGCCGCATCTTCGCCTAAAACATCATCACTAGCAGTTGCTAAAATCAAATTTCCCTCACGTTCAGTGATGATTTTTTCATCAAAAAGCAACTGAATCAAGTCTGTAAATACCTGCTCGCTGAGCTGATCTGCCAAGTTCTGAAGCAAATCATTAATCATGTGGTGCTTGTCGGAGAATCTGACCTTGACGATACGAATATAACCGCCACCTCCACGTTTACTCTCAACAATATAACCACGACTTTCTGTAAAACGAGTCTTAATAACATAGTTAATCTGACTCGGTACAACTTGAAAAGTATCTGCTAAGTTCGAGCGTTGAATCTCAGCAATTCCAGACTGGCCCAGCAATTCTTTAATATATTCTTCTATACTATCTGATGTATTTCTTGCCATCTTAATTCCTCCAGTCTAATTTGACTATAACTGACTATTATTATACCAAAAATGTCAGCTCATGGGAAACTATACCTTCAAAAAGCTTTTTAAAGTTGTCATTAGAGACCATATAAGATACAATAAATAAGACTGAAATATTAGGTAACTTAAGGTGTTTGATTCAAATTTTCTATCCACTTTAACAGGCTGAGACCCACCTAATCCAATAAGTACTTTTTTAGCACTTTCGCAGTAGTATTAGTCTTATCTCTTATTTTATTTCCCTATGAAAGGTTACTCATGAAATACATCATTGCACTCTTAATCTCTATGATTCCTTTAGTTGAGCTCCGTGGAGCCGTACCTGTTGCTATCGCCTCAGGTATCCCTTGGTGGCAAGCCCTAATTCTTTGTGTCATTGGGAACATGATTCCAGTTCCAATTATCTTCTTCTTCGCCCGCCGTGTCCTCGAATGGGGGGCAGATAAACCTCTAATTGGTGGCTTCTTTACCTGGTGTCTTAAAAAAGGTCACAGTGGTGGCCAAAAACTTGAAAAAGCTGCCGGAGATAAGGGTGTCTTCTGGGCCCTTCTCCTTTTTGTGGGAATTCCGCTTCCAGGAACAGGAGCTTGGACTGGTACCCTAGCAGCATCTATCCTAGATTGGGACTTTAAACGTAGTGTTATTGCTGTTATGCTTGGGGTTATCCTTGCAGGTATCATCATGGGAACACTCTCTCTTCTACTTGGTGTAAATACCTTCGCTCATTAATTACTTTTTCAACGTCTGGGGCATACTCAGACGTTTTTTAATAGCAACAAAAAAGAAGCTACGATTCATTCACGTAACTTCTTTTCTTTTTATCTAGTAACTAGAATTAGTTGTTAAGAGCTGCTGCCATTGTAGCTGCAACTTCTGATTCAAAGTCGTTAGATGCTTTTTCGATACCTTCACCAACTTCAAAGCGAACGAATTCTACTACTGAAGCGTTTACTGATTCAAGGTAAGCTTCAACTGTTTTGCTGTCGTCCATGATGTAAACTTGAGCAAGAAGAGTGTAAGCTTGGTCAACTTTAGTGTTGTCAAGCAAGAAGCGGTCCATTTTACCTGGGATGATTTTATCCCAGATTTTTTCTGGTTTACCTTCAGCAGCCAACTCAGCTTTGATATCTTCTTCAGCTTGAGCAAGAACAGCATCAGTCAATTGAGCTTTAGAACCATATTTAAGGTGTGGAAGAGCTGGTTTGTTAACCATAGCACGGCTTTCGTTATCTTGATCGATAGCGTGGTTAAGTTGTGCCAATTCATCTTTAACAAATTGTTCGTCCAATTCAGTGTATGAAAGAACAGTTGGTTTCATCGCTGCGATGTGCATTGAGATTTGTTTTGCAAGAGCATCATCTCCACCTTCGATAACTGAAACAACACCGATACGTCCACCGTTGTGTTGGTAAGCTCCGAAGTGTTGTGCATCAGTTTTCTCAACAACTGCAAAACGACGGAATGAAATCTTTTCACCGATAGTAGCTGTAGCAGTTACGTATGCAGCTTCAAGAGTTTCACCTGAAGGCATAGTCAATGCAAGTGCTTCTTCGTTGTTAGCTGGTTTACCCTCAGCAATTACTTTAGCTGTTTCGTTTACCAATTCAACGAATTGAGCGTTCTTCGCAACGAAGTCAGTTTCAGCATTAACTTCAACAACTGCTGCAACGTTACCGTTAACGTAAACACCAGTCAAACCTTCAGCTGCAACACGGTCAGCTTTCTTAGCTGCTTTAGCCATACCTTTTTCGCGAAGCAATTCAATCGCTTTTTCGATATCACCTTCAACTTCAACCAATGCTTTTTTAGCGTCCATGACACCAGCACCAGATTTTTCACGCAATTCTTTAACAAGTTTAGCTGTAATTTCTGCCATTTTGTTTTTCTCCTAAATTTATTTTATCAAACTAAGGGGCAGGGCTGAGCCCCGCCCTTAGGTGTTTGTCGTATCTTTAGTGGGCATTGAGCCCAAACCAATCTTAAAGATTAGTTGTTGTCACCTTCGACAACTTCAACGATTTCTTCGATTGAATCAGCTGCAGCTGCTTCTTGGAAATCTGCAGAAGCATCTTCACCTTGGTTACCTTCGATGATAGCATCAGCCATTTTTGAAGTGATCAATTTAACGGCACGGATAGCGTCATCGTTAGCTGGGATGATTACATCGATCTCATCTGGATCAGCGTTTGTATCAACCATCGCTACAACTGGGATACCAAGTTTTTTAGCTTCTTTAACAGCGATTTGTTCTTTGTGTGGGTCAACGATGTAGATTACATCTGGAATGCGAGGCATATCTTCGATACCACCCAAGAATTTTTCAAGACGTGCACGTTGTTTGTTAAGAAGTGCAACTTCTTTCTTAGGAAGAACTTCGAAAGTTCCATCAGCTTCCATTTGTTTGATTTCTTTCAAACGAGCGATACGTTTTTGGATAGTATCCCAGTTTGTAAGAGTACCACCCAACCAACGGTGGTTGATGTAGTATTGACCAGCACGAGTTGCTTCTTCAGCTACTGCTTCAGCTGCTTGTTTTTTAGTACCAACGAACAAGATTACTGCATCGTTAGCTGCTGCTTCACGAACGAATTCGTAAGCTGTATCAGCCATTTTTACAGTTTGTTGCAAGTCGATAACGTGGATTCCGTTACGTTCTGTGAAGATGTACTTAGCCATCTTAGGATTCCAGCGACGAGTTTGGTGACCGAAGTGAACACCAGCCTCAAGAAGTTGTTTCATTGAAATTACTGCCATGAGCATTTCTCCTTAAAAATTGTTTTTTCCTCTTCTAAGCTTTAGACTTGCAGTCCCACCCTGCGGCAACAAGACCACAATCGGCTTAGAATGAGTATTTGTCACTTTACGCAACTATAGTAGTTTATCAAAAAAAGTGACATTTGACAAGCTATAAAATCAGTCTGACCATTAGAAAAAATTCACCCTTATTAAAATTGCAATCGTTTTCTTTGAGGTTGATAAGTATTTTGTTTATAATTAGGCTATCAAAAATAGAGGAGGACATTATTTTGTCATTAGTCGGAAAAGAAATTATTGAATTTTCAGCACAAGCTTACCACAACGGGGAATTCATTACTGTTACAGATAAAGATGTTAAAGGAAAATGGGCTGTTTTCTGCTTCTACCCTGCAGATTTTTCATTTGTCTGCCCAACTGAACTCGGTGACCTTCAAGAACAATATGAAGCTCTTAAATCTCTTGGTGTAGAGGTTTACTCTGTCTCTACTGACACTCACTTTGTTCACAAAGCTTGGCATGATGACTCAGATGTTGTTGGAACTATTACTTATCCTATGATTGGAGATCCTTCACACCACATCTCACAAGGCTTTGATGTTCTTGGGCAAGATGGTCTCGCACAACGTGGTACATTTATCATTGATCCAGATGGCGTTATCCAAATGATGGAAATCAACGCTGATGGTATTGGACGTGATGCAAGCACTCTTATTGATAAAGTTCGTGCTGCTCAATATATTCGTCAACATCCAGGTGAAGTTTGTCCAGCCAAATGGAAAGAAGGAGCTGAAACACTTACTCCTAGCTTAGATCTTGTAGGTAAAATTTAACAACCAGGGGGTATCCATGGTCTTAGATAAAGAAATCAAGACGCAATTAGCACAATATTTAAATTTACTAGAATCTGATATTGTATTACAAACAGACTTAGGGGATGACGATAATTCTCGAAAAGTAAAAGAATTTCTTGACGAGATTGCCGCTATGTCTGACCGCATTAGTCTTGAATCAACACATTTAAAACGCAACCTAGTTTTGGTATTGCACAAAAAGGGCAAAAAAGTCGTAGTTATTTTCTCAGGCTTACCAATGGGCCACGAATTCACATCTTTCATTTTTAGCTCTCTTGCAAGTTTCTGGTCGTCCACCTAAAGTTGATGAGGATATTATCGAACGTATCAAGAAGATTGATAAAACCATCGATTTAGAAACTTATGTTTCACTAACCTGTCACAATTGTCCAGACGTTGTTCAAGCCTTTAATATAATGGCTGTTTTAAACCCAACATCACCCACACCATGATTGAAGGTGGTATGTATCAGGATGAGGTCAAAGCCAAAGGTATCATGTCTGTTCCTACGGTTTACAAAGACCAAGAAGAATTTACATCTGGTCGTGCAACCATTGAACAGCTTGTAGAAAAATTGGACGGACCACTTGATGCTGATGCTTTCGCTGATAAAGGTGTCTATGATGTTTTGGTTATTGGTGGTGGTCCTGCTGGAAACAGTGCGGCCATCTATGCTGCCCGTAAAGGTTTAAAAACTGGTCTTTTAGCAGAAACCTTTGGTGGACAAGTTATCGAGACAGTCGGTATTGAGAACATGATTGGTACGCTATATACAGAAGGTCCTAAGTTAATGGCCCAAGTTGAGGAGCATACGAAATCTTATGATGTTGATATCATCAAAAGTCAGTTAGCTACTGGCATTGAGAAGAAAGAACTTATTGAAGTGACACTGGCTAACGGTGCCGTTTTAAAATCCAAAACTGCTATCCTAGCTCTCGGAGCCAAATGGCGTAATATCAACGTTCCTGGCGAGGAAGAATTCCGCAATAAAGGGGTTACTTACTGCCCACACTGTGATGGTCCACTATTTGAAGGAAAGAATGTTGCAGTTATCGGTGGTGGTAACTCAGGTTTGGAAGCGGCTTTAGATTTAGCAGGCATTACTAAATATGTTACAGTCTTAGAGTTCTTACCTGAATTAAAGGCAGATCAAGTCTTACAAGAACGAGCTGCTAAAACTGATAATCTCACCATTCTTAAGAACGTTGCAACCAAAGAAATTGTTGGTCAAGATCATGTAACTGGTTTGAATTACGTTGAGCGTGATACAAACGCAGAAAAACATCTTGATCTTGAAGGTGTCTTTGTTCAAATTGGTCTTGTACCAAGTACTGCTTGGCTCAAAGATAGTGGTATTGAACTCAATGAGCGCCAAGAAATTATCGTTGATAAATTTGGTTCAACAAATATCCCTGGTATTTTTGCTGCAGGTGACTGTACAGATAGCGCCTACAAGCAAATCATTATCTCCATGGGTTCTGGTGCTACAGCTGCTATTGGAGCCTTTGATTACTTGATTAGACAATAATCAACACTTGCGTGTTAGTAATCTATCTTCAACAGTTATAATTAATATAAAGAGGTTGAATGTCTTTCAACCTCTCAGATTGAAGACAAAGTCCTCAGAAGTTATACTTCTGGGGGATTTTTCTTGCTTTGAAGGAGTATAATAAAAGAAAAAGGTATTTGATGAGGTGTTCCTATGTTTCACAAAGAAAATCCTGAATACAATCGACGTCAAGTAGGATTCTATACGCTTGATGAACT
>ENA-OQJV01000059-OQJV01000059.1-human-gut-metagenome-genome-assembly--contig:-NODE-59-length-16769-cov-4.273044_pt1 | contig 16769 bp, 16 predicted proteins | sample MGYA00242616_ERZ504783 | MGnify/ENA primary metagenome ERZ504783 (study PRJEB26092, sample SAMD00036360) | human gut metagenome | host: Homo sapiens | study: EMG produced TPA metagenomics assembly of...
CCTTTGTCACGTTTGGTCGGGCAGCTTCATTGATAGTGTAATAAGGGGCGACGGGGGCGTACCTGTTCCGGCTGTGTGGTCTGCGGTGTTTCGCTGCTTACGCCTGTATCAGCTTCCGGCTCGGTCTGTGCTTCTTTTTCCTGTACCGGGGTTGTTTCTTCGGAAAGCTCCGGCGCGGCTGTTTCTGCTTCGGGCTGTTTGGTAGCTTCCTGTGCGGGTTGTGCCTGTTCGGTGGTCTGTTCTTTATCCTGTGCCTTTTGGATTTCTGCAAAATGCCCGTCTATGGTATCAATCAGACTTGCGGCGGTACTGCGGATTGTTTCAAGAGAGCCTTTCAGTTCTGCAAGTTCTTTTCCGCTGCTCCACCCGGCGATATATCCAAAAGAATAGTCCGACGTATCAAGCCCGTAATGTTGACAGACAGCATAGGCGACGCTTTCCGCCTGTACCTCGCGGGTGCGGCGGTCGGGGCGTTCCGGCATGGCAAGGGCGGTATCATGCAGTGTGGCGTGGGCGATTTCATGGATTGCGGTCTTGATATTCTGCAATTCGTCCATGCCCTCGTTGATGATGATACGCTTTTCCTCATAATTGCAGCGTCCTTTTACGCCGCCGCTTAGTGCTTCAAATCCCATAGCAAAGGGAGAAGTCTTTTCAAGGGCAGCGAAAAAATCCTTGTATTGTTCCACGTTGCCCGTCAGCTCATAGGTAAGGGCAGGAAGCTCCTTTCCCTCGGTCTGTGAAATATCAAAGACAGATACCACACGAAAGGCGGGTATCTTGATTTCCTTTTCCTCGGTAACAGGTTTCCCGTCCTTATCGAAAACAGGCTTTTGGGTGTCCGGGTCGATTTTTTCCACCTGTTTCTTAACGGTAAACGGGGACGGCGCAAGTATCTTGATAGCTTTTTCTCCCGGCTTTACATGGCGGTCAAATTCCTTTTCCCATTGTTTATAGCCTTTCACAAGATTGCCGCCCTGCATGGCGATAAGGATTGTATTGTTAAGGCTGTAATCATGGAATTTTGACATAGTACGCAGATAATCGGCGTAACGGTCGCTTTCATACAGTCCTAAAATCCCTTGTTCCAGTCGGTCGGTAATCTCTTTCATTTTGTCAGCAGGCTTTTCAGAAGATAGGATAATCGGGAGAACCGGGGGCTGCTCTGTGGCGGCGGTTTGTATGGCTGCGGCAGCGTCAAGGTCTGCCTGTTCCTTTTCCTGTACTGGCGGCTGCGGCGTTACCCGGTATTCCTCCGGCACGTTGCGCCCGTCGTACCACTGTGTAAAGGTGTTGCGGTTATTGTAGATATAGCCCTGCTCGGTAAATCTGCCCCCGTCATTGATAGCAGCGTCCCGCCCGTATTCCTCATACATGAAATATTTTTTTGCTTCTTCGGGCAGCTCCAACTCGTCCAGTTCCTCAATCAGATGATGCCCGTAATCTTCCTCGTTCTGTACGGACGGGTAAAGCCAGTAACAGTCAAGGTTCATATCCTCGCCAAGATAGCCGGAATAATAGCCGTTTACCACAACGGCGGCAGGGTCAGCCTGTTTGATTTCTTCCATGCGGCTTCTGTCCTCCGGGTAGAGAATATCGCCCATTTCAAGGTGGAAATATTCGGCGTTCCAAGAACGTCCCGTTTTCCAAAAACGCCACCCAAGCGATACCGTCCCTTAATTCTTCTTGATAGTCCTTTACGGCGTCCCGTAAACTTGCCATGTGTAACCTCCTTTCCAAACGGCAGCGCGGACGCTGCATTTTCCTGTTTCATCATTCAATACAGTGCGCCCGTATTTTTGCCAAAGATTTTTCAAGATTTCAGAGGGTAAAACCCTCCACAAAATAGAGGGTTTGGGAAACTTCCCAACAAGCAAAAATCCCCGCCGTTCTCGGTAGAGAAAGCAGGGATTTTACGGAAAAGGGTACTCTTTTCCTATGCTTGCTATTCAGTTATTTTTTCTTCGGAAGCTCCACCCGGTAGTTGACGTATTTCCCGCCCGTATCAGCTAATACGATAGTTCCGTCGTAGGTTTTGCCCGTCTTTGGGGAATAGAGCTTCTTCACGTTTACTTTGCCGGATTTTAAGAGCGCGGCGGCAATCTTCGTGGTAAAGGCTACTTTTCGTTCTTCAAAGAAACGGTCATTTTTCCACATGGTAAAGATACATTCTTTATTGCTGCAATAGTAGTTTTTCTTTCCCTCATAGACAGGAGAACCGCAGCGGGGGCAGCTTCCCAACGCTTCCCGTTCCGGCTTGAACATCTGCGCTTTATCATCAGAAAGAAACGGATAGGTCTTTACCAGTTCTCGCGCCATATCCTCGATACCCTCCATAAATGCGGCGGGGTTTGCCTTGCCTTTTGCAATCTGCGTCAGATTGTTTTCCCATTCTGCGGTAAGCTGCGGGCTTGTCAAAGTGTCCGGTAGGACGCACACAAGGTTGATACCGTCTTTTGTGGGAAGTAGCTGCTTGCCTTTTCGCTCCACAAAACCGCCCTTTACCAGTTTTTCAATGACGGCGGCGCGGGTGGCGGGAGTTCCAAGCCCTTTGCGTTCTGCGTCCGGGTCGGTGTCCTCGCTTCCGGCGTGCTCCATAGCAGAGAGCAGCGACGCTTCGTTGTGAGGTTTTGGCGGTGTTGTGTCATGCTCCGTTACCTTTGCCGCCGGTTTTTCAAAGGTCTGTCCCTCGGTAAATGGCGGCAGGGTCTTTTCTGTGTCGCTGTCTGCGTCGTCCGTTTCGGGCTTGTTCTTTAAGGCTGCCCTGTATTTTCGGTCAATCTCTTTCCAACCCTCACAAAGAATGGTCTTGCCCCTTGCGGTAAAGGACTGTCCGGCACATTCAAAAACTGCTGTAACCGCTTCAAAGGTATGCGGTGCAGCGGTCGCCGTGAGCAGACGCGCCCCGGCAAGGGTAAGGATATTCCTTTCACTTTCCGGCAGCGCAGCAAGGTCGGTCTTTGCAAGCTCCATAGTCGGTATAATAGCATGGTGGTCTGATACCTTTTTACTGTTCAGAACCTTTCCAAGCTCCGGCGTGAAGTCTTTTCCCGCCATAAAAGAAAATTTCCCATAAAGCAGCTTGATAATGCCCGCCGCTGTGTCGCCCATGTCGTCGGTCAGAAATACGCTGTCTGTTCTCGGATAAGTAAGAAGTCTTTTTTCATACAGGGCTTGTGCAAGGTCAAGGGTCTGCTTTGCGGTATAACCGAACAGGCGGTTTGCTTCCCTTTGTAAAGAAGTAAGGTCAAAGAGCTTCGGCGGGGCTGCGGTCTTTTTCTCTTTCACAAGGGAAGTACAGACTGCCCGCAACGCTTCGCAAGCAGCTTTCAGCCTGTCAGCTTCGGAACGGTCAGACAGTTTTTCACTTGCAGCTTCCGCGCCGGATAAGGCAAGGCGCACATGGTAGTATTTTTCTTTCTTAAATGTGGTAATCGCTGCGTCCCGGTCAACAAGCATTTTTAAGGTCGGGGTCTGTACGCGTCCCACGTTCAAGGTGTGATTGTAAAGGACAGAGAAAAGACGGGTGGCGTTGATACCGATAAGCCAGTCAGCCTTTGCCCTACACAATGCGGAAGCAAAAAGTGCGTCGTATTCCTCGCCGTTCTTCAGACGTGAAAAGCCCTCTTTGATTGCGCTGTCCTCCATAGAGGAAATCCAAAGGCGGCGCATAGGTTTCTTGCAGCCCGCCATTTCATAAACAAAGCGGAAAATGAGTTCTCCCTCACGCCCTGCGTCGCAGGCATTGACGACTTCGGAAACATCTGCCCGGTGCATAAGCTCTTTTAGGGTCTTGAATTGCTTTTCTTTGTCAGAAGCAACGGTGTACTTCCATTCCTGCGGTAAAATCGGTAAGCTGTCATAGCTCCACTTTTTATACTGTTCCCCGTAGGCGGCAGCTTCGGAAAGCCCTACCAAATGTCCCACGCACCAAGAAACGATATAGCCGCTTCCTGTGAGAAATCCGTCTTTCTTTTCCTTTGCCCCAAGTACGGCAGCGATTGTCTGCGCCACACTGGGCTTTTCTGCGATAACTAAAATCAATGATAAATCCTCCTTTCAGCGTTCCGGCTCGGCTTCTTTTTTCTTCTGTACCTGTTTCAGACAGTACCCCACACAAGTGGACTGTCCCTTGTAAGGGCAGGAAGCGCAAGCCGGGGGATAAGGAACAGGCGGCGCATTATCACGCCGCCCGTCCGGTTTCTGTATCATCATCTTTTCAAAGGGATTGTCGGTAAACAGGGTCATAGGGTTTCTTCCTCCGTTTCTTCATCTTCGGGAGTTTCCCCGGTATCTGTTTCCGGCTCGTCCTCGTCGTAATCCTCAAATTCAAAATCTTCAAGGTCAGTGTTCCCTTTCACGTTCTGCTTCGGTTTTAGAAACTTAAAGTAGTAGAACGCTGCGCCGCCACCAAGCAGGGCAAAGAGGACTAAGGCAAGCACCACACCGGGATTGCCGCCTTTTTCTTTCGGTTCTTCCGACTGCTCTGTTGGTGTTGGGGTGGGTTCTTTGCCTGTGCAGCCTGTCATACTGGTAACACATACCGGGCAGGACGTGTTTACCTTTCCGGCTTCGCATTTTTCCGTACAGTTACAGATTTCCGGCTTTTTGGCAGCTTCACCGTTTTCGGTCAGTGCCATAAGGTCGGCTTCGTCCACTTGATTTAGGAAATGTACGGTCTGTTCGCCCTCGGCGGCGCGGTCAATGAGGATATAGAAATAGTTGCCGCTTTTGGTGGTAACAGTGATAAGCTGCTTATTGCCGCCGTAATCGTCAACCAGTGTTGCGTTTCCCTTTGGGGTAAGGGGCGGCGTTTCCTCTTTTTCCTCCACAACTACGTTGCTGTCGTTGGTCGCGTCCCCTGCGGGCTGCTCTGTGGCTGCGCCCTGTGCATAGGCAGGGACAGAAAAACCGCCCATAAGGATAAGGGCGGCACAAAGGGCAGTCATGGTCTTTTTCAGTTTATTCTTCATCTGCATTTTCCTCCTGTTCGTTTTCTCCTGCGGGTGCGGCAGTCATGCCGGGAATACCGCCGCCGGACAGCATAGCGTTCAGTTCCTGCGGGGTCAGACGCATAGCTCGTACAAGCTGTACGATTTCAAGGTTTTCCGCTTCGGTTTTCTGCGCTTCCAGTCCTTTTAACTTGTTCTGATACTCTGTGATTTTCTCGCGGGTCTTTGCGATTTCCTTATTGATACGGTCGATTTTATTGTTTGCCATAGGTCATTTCTCCTTTCTTTTTGGGGCTGCTTTACCAGTTCATCAGCCCGTAGCCTTTGATACATTGATAGTTAAGGTCATAGCTCTTTATCTTGCAGGCGTCGCCGGAATTGCCCTCAACGGTATAGACGCGGCTTTCGTCCCTGCCAAGCACAAGCCCCACATGGTCGGCAACGCCGTCTAAATCCCAATCGAAAAAGATTGCGTCGCCCGGTGCAATATTCTCATAGCCGCGTGCGCCCCATTGTCCCCTTGACTGAAACCAAGGGACACCCTGCCATTCGCAGCCCGCAAATCGGGGTTCGCTTTTTCCGGCTTGATTGTAGCACCATGATACAAAACAGGCACACCATTCCACGCGGCTGTTAAAGCCGTACCAAGACCAGTAAGGGTATCCGCCCACATTTCCGACTTGCTGTTTTGCAAGCTCCATAAGCTCTTGATTTCCGGGGCGCGTACCGTTTACAAACTCCACGCCGCTTAAATCCTCGGACGGGCTTCCGTCGGGAGAACCGCCGCCAAAAATCAGCGGTTTGTTGCCGCTTGTTTCCAAGTACACATGGAACATTTCAAGCTGCTGTGGCGTAAGAAGTTCCTCTGCAAGCTCGGAAATCGGCTTGTTTGTCAGTTTCACATTCAAGATGTAATACTCATAAGGGACTTCCTCGGTGGTGGTTTCCCCGGTTTCCGGGTCGGTGCTTGTTTCGGTGCGGTAGCGTATTTCCACTTCCTCGGTCAGCGTCAAGGTGTATTGCATGGCAAAGATACGTTCAAGCTCTGCCTGTGCGCTCTGCGGGGTGTAGCTCTGCAAGAAGGCGGTCAAGTAAGACGCTAATTCGTGGGGGTTATGCCCGATACTGTCAAGGTCATAGCGGTATTCATCATAGCCGGGGTGGGTGCTTTCGATAGCGTCAATCTCACTTTGCAGCCCGTTTTCCAATGCGGCATAGTTGTTTTCAACTGCCACAAGGTCGCTGTCCTCGGATGTGTAGGAAGTGCCAAGCACCCCGTTTGTCAAGCCCGAAAACATAGCCCCGCAAGAGGACAGCCCTGCGGAAATCATAATAAAGAGAAGCAGCGCGGCAACTGCAATCAAAATGCCCGCCGGGTGTCTTGCCGCAAATGCGGCGGCTTTCCTCGTTTCCTCGGCGGTTTTCTTCGCCGTCTTTCTTGTGGCTTCCGCTGCGGCTTTTGCCCCTCCTTTCTTTGCCGCCTTTGCATACTGGCGTTTTATCTGCTGTTTCTGCATGAAACGGGAAAGCGGGTTAGAAGTAAGCTGCGGGTTGTCGTGCAGGGTTTTGTGATACTGGAAGTTGACGTTTGCCTTAAATGCTGCCTTTTCTGCCTTTGCCGCTTCCCGGTAAGGTTTCAGCTTATGGCTGCGGTAGCCCTGTTTTAACTTCCGCGCCCCGTATTTCGCGCCGCGCTCGGCAAGTTCCTCTGATTTATGCGCCCCCTCAACGCCGGAATTGTCCTTTTCAACGGAATGTATCTTGTTGTGGACGAAAATACCCGCTCCCTGCGCGGGGCGGGATAACGGGTTCCTGTGGGCTTTGCCGCCGGGTATGGGCTTTTCCTGTTCTTCAAAGCGTAAGCGGGTCTTTGCCTTGCCTGCGGCTTCATCAAAGGTGCGCTCCTTAACCAGTAGCTTTTGCTTCGGGATTGCTGTCTTTACTGCGTCCAGTCGGTCAGCGGCGTTTTCCGATTTTTTGATGTAAGTTTCCAGTTCCGGCGTTGCCCGTTCCTCGTCGGTAAACTGTAAGTGGGAAGTGGAAGTACGCAAAGCAGTAGCTTCCTGCTCTTTTTTGACTGCCTTTTTGTTTGTTTTTCGGGTATGTGCTGCGTCAAGATGTTCTATGGCGCGTTCCGCTGCGGCACTGTCCGGCTTTGAAAAGTCGCTGTCTGCTTCCCGGCTGCTGATACGCTCGGCGGTCTGCTGTGTTTCGTTTACCTCGATAAGCCCGTCGCGGGTCATTTTCTGTGTGATTTTATCGCGTGGTTTTAACTGCTTGATAGTCCTGCACCTCCAATCCGCGCCCTCGCAAGGGCGCAATACTCTGCATTTAATTCAATCCCGATATAATGGCGGTCAAGGCTTTTTGCTGCAAATCCTGTGGTGCCGCTTCCAAAAAACGGGTCTATGACAATCCCGCCTTTGGGGCAGCCTGCCAAGATACAGGTTTCCGCTAATTTTGGGGGAAAAGCTGCAAAATGCGCCCCTTTATATGGGACAGTGTTAATCAGCCACACGTCCCGCTTGTTCCGCGTGGTCGGCATGAGCGCGTCGTCATAGTAGCCACCGTCCCGCGGTCGGTTTAGTCCCTGCACCTTTCCTTGTCCGGGTATTTCCTGTGTGTATTTGCTGTTGGTGCTGCGCGCTCTGCGATACCGTTCTGCGGTAGTAGGTGCTAAGGGTTCTGCAATGGCGGCAGCGTCATAGTAATATTTCTTTTCCTTTGAAAGCAGGAAGATATGTTCATAGCAGCGGGTCGGGCGGTCTTTGCAGCTTTCCGGCATAGGATTTTGTTTCTGCCATATAATATCGCTGCGCAGATACCACCCCTGTTCCCGCAGGGAAAACGCCAGGAGCCAGGGAATACCGATTAAGTCCTTTTGCTTGCAGCCGGTAACGCGGCTGTTCCTTGCAATCCGCTGTCCGGTGCGCCCCTTTGGGTTTTTCGGGTCAGCATAGCCGCCTTTATTTCCTGTACCGCAATAGGTGTCTGCGATATTCAGCCATAACGTACCGTCCTTTCTAAGCACCCGGTAAAGCTCGCCAAAAACAGCGGTCAGCCTATCAATATACTGTTCCGGCGTGTCCTCCTGTCCGATTTGTGCGTCAAGCCCATAGTCCCGCAGCGCAAAGTAGGGCGGGCTTGTAACGCAGCAATGGACGCTTTCACTGGGTAATTCCTGCAAAGCACAAAGCGCGTCCCGGTTGATAATCACGTCTGTTTTCATAGGCTGCTCACTTCCTCCGGCTTCGTCGTCATAATGCGGTAAAGCTCGGTATCTTTCGGGAAATGGTCTACAAAAGGCAGCACCACATTTCCGTAAAAGATAAGTCCCTCGCCCGCTTCGGTGTGGGTAACGTATTTCATCTGCTGTGGGCTGATATTTAGCTGCTTTGCAAGGATAGCCCGGTCGCCCTGTGCCTGATTGAGCATAAGGACAAAATCAGAGTTTTCAAAGATATTTTCCACCTCGCGGCTTGCCAAAAGGTCTTTGATGTTCTGCGTGATTGCTGTGGGTATGCCGCCCCATTTACGGAAACGCTTCCAAATCTCCACGCTGTACGCGGCGGTCTGTTCCTCTTTTAAGAGCAGATGAAATTCGTCCATATAGTAGCGGGTAGATTTTTTCTCTGCCCGGTTAATGGTAACGCGGTTCCATATCTGGTCTTGCACAATGAGCATACCTAACTTTTTGAGCTGTTTTCCAAGCTGCTTAATATCAAAGCAGACAAGGCGGTTAGAAAGCTCCACATTCGTTCTGTGGTTGAATACATTAAGGCTGCCGGAAACATACAGCTCCAATGCTGCCGCAATGCGGGCAGCTTCCGGCTCCGGCTGCTTTAACAGTTCGTCGTAAAGGTCGCCCAAGATAGGCATTTTCTCCGGTACAGGGTCAGCAAGATAGTCCCGGTACACATTCCTTACGGCGCGGTCAATGACGGTCTTATCAACAGGCTGCAAGCCCTCCTTGCCGCCAATGACAAGCTCGCAGAGGGAAAGGATAAAATCACTTTTCAGTGCAAGGGGGCTGTCGTCCTCGCTGTAATTGAGGTTCATATCCATAGGGTTCACATACTGGGGCGTACCGTCCATGCCTTTCCCTGTCGGGGATAACCGTATCACTTGCCCGCCAAGCCGCTTTACAAGGGCAAAATATTCCGCTTCCGGGTCGCAGATAAAAATATCGTCGTCGGTAATAAGAAAAGCATTTGTGATTTCCCTCTTTGCCGCAAAGGATTTTCCGCTGCCCGGTGTTCCCAAGATTAAACCGTTGGGATTTTTAAGCTGCTTGCGGTCGCAGAGTATCATGTTGTTGCTTAAAGCGTTCAGCCCGTAATACAGGGCAGCCCCGGTCTGAAATAGCTCCTGCGTGATGAACGGGATAAAAATAGCGGTGCTTGATGTGGTAAGCCCCCGTTGTATCGGGATAAGGTTCTCACCCAAAGGGATAGAGGACATCAGCCCCGCTTCCTGCTGATAGTCAAGACGGGTCAAGGCGCAGTTGTATTTCTGTGCAATGCCCGCCGCCGCGAAAATGTCATTTTCCAGTTTCCGCTTCGTGTCTGCCATGTTTACCACAAGGAACGTGAGAAGAAACATTCGCTCGTTTCGGCTCTGTAAATCCTGCAACAAGTTCTTTGCTTCATTCCCAAAAGTAGCAAGGTCAGACGGGATTATATCCATGTCATAGCCGCTTCTAACCGCTTTTTTCTGTTCCTCAATCTTCATCTTGTCAAGGTCTGTGATTTTGCGCTTAATGGTCTTGATTGCTTCCGACTGGTCGATACTTTTAATGTGGAGATTGACAATAACCCCTGTTTCCAAGTCCAACATATCCGCTAAGATACGGTCGTTCAGCTCCGGGGCAAGGATTTCAAGGAACGACACCGCCCCCGTCTTTTTCCCCATAGCAAAGTAGCGTCCCTCCCCAAACTTGAAAGAGGACGGGGCGATAAAGTCCTTTGTGGTAAGCCCTGTCGGGGTCAGCCAGTCATAGGAGAATGAGAACGGCTCGCCTGCCGGGTGGAATACCCCATGCAGCACCTTTAAGCGTTCATAGCCGGATAAGGGGTGCGCCGATACGCCAAGCACCTTGAAATTGTTGAGTACGTCCGTTTCGATACGGGAAAGCCGCGCCCTTGCCGCCGCCGGATTGTCCGCTTCAATGGAAAACGTGATGTACTTGTGCTTTACAAGCCCGTTGTTCCCTTTGGCAAGCTGCATTTTCAGCATATCCGAATACTCGGTGCGGATAGAGTTAAAATCGTCATTTTGCGGCGGGATATGGATTGCCCGCGCTGCCTGTTCCTGCTGTGAGCCTTGATTGATGAAAGAAAGCTGCACGTTCACGCTTGCGTCAAAGTAGTTGAGAAAATCGCACCAGTTTTCAAAAATGGCGGTCTTATCGTCTGCCTGTGCAAGCTGATAGTTAATGTCCTCAAAAGCAATGCTCTTTGAATACTTCCGCTGCGCCACTTTGCAGATACCGTCCGGGTACATGGCAAGGTAGGGAATGGTCTGCTGTGCGGTGTGGGCTTTGCCGTCCCCCTTTGCCTGCCGGATAACCGCCGCTATCTGTTTCTTTTCCGCGCGGGTCAGCTTACGCCTGTTTCCTGCGGCTTCCCGCGTCTTTTTTGTCTGTCCTTTTGACAATCGCTGATACCTCCTTTTCTAATGCCCGCTGTTTCTCCAAGAGTGCATATAGGTTTTCTGTCTGATATGGTCGCACTTTGGGGCGGGTAAATTTTGTCTGAATGATGTTCTTTACTACCACTTCAAGGGGCTGCCCATGCTTTTCATACATGGCAACCAAGAAGCAGGGAAGCATGACGACAATCATTACCATTGCCGCAAGGCTCGTCCCTGCGCTGTCTTTGAGCAAAAAGAAAAAGCGGCAGTCCTATAAGAAGTGCCACTGAAAAACAAAGGATTTGCCGCTTTGTCAGATTGAAAGCGACTTTTGTTTTGACTTTGGAAAGGTCTTTTGGTACAGGTACATACGCCAAGAAAAAACCTCCTTTCTGCCCTTAGTGGGCGTTGAATATGGATTTTGCCAGTGTGCCGGATTTGAACAGGGAAAAACAGAGGATAACCGTATAGGCGGCAAGGGAAAATACCGCGCTGTGCAGATTGTCTGCGATTATCATATCGTTTACCAGTACGGCGTAAATACCGACACATATCATAATGAGGAAGCCTTGAAAACCAAGAGCGAACAGCCCTTTTAGGTAGTTGTTTCCAATCTGTCCCCATTCTCTGTTGGTCATGGTCGCAAATGGAATAGGCGATACCGAACAGTAAAGGTAAATCTCTATCATTCTGCCGTAGAGGATAACGGTTATCAGTACGGACATGATTTTCATGCAAAGGCTTACAAGGCTTGTTTCAAGCACAAGTAAGAGCAGTTCGGGGATTTCCATATCTTCAAGCCCCTCCTGCATGGCGGCAAGGGCTTCGGCAACGTCGATATTCGTATCGCCGCCGATAACCCCCGCTGCGCCGGAAACGATATGCTGCGCCATATCAAAGACCGCCATTGTGATGTTGAACGTGTTGGTTACGATAAACACCGCGACAAAGGCTTTGAATATCCACTTAAAGAACATGAATGTTTCTATGTCGTGCATATTGTTCTTTTCCGTTACCATGCTGATTAGCTCGTAGCATAGGACATAGGTAATGACAAGCCCCGCAATCGGAACGATTACATTTTCAGAAAGGGTCTGTATCATGCTGAAAATATTTGCGTTCCAACCCTGCGGGGTCTGTCCTACCTCGTTTGCGATAGTCCCGACTTTTTCGTTTACGTCCCCGAACATAGTTGACAGATTACCGTTTATCGCTCCGATAAGGATTTCCTTTATCCATTCGTTAATCGCGTCAAGTATGCTCTGCATAGGTAGCTACCCGCGCTTAACCGAACAAGCCGGAAAGCAGAGGTACAAGGATAGTGCCGATAAGGGCAACGCCGCCGCCCGCCATGAGCTGCTTAATGCCCTGTGATTTTGCGCCCGGATTATCATTTCCGTAGCCCTCCAAGAGATTGATAACGCCCCAAATGCCAAGTCCTGCTCCAAGAGCGATAACCAAAGTCTGTAATACGCCGATTGCGCTGTTGAAAAATTCCATAAAACTCCTTTCTGCCGCAAATGCGGCTTGCCCGTAAAAGGGCATAAAAAACGGCGGTCAGTTTTCAAACTGCCGCGGTCATAAGTCCCCGCGCTGCCTAAATGTCTGCTGCGCGGCGGTATTCAGTTGTCAGTGTGGGCGATAGGAATTTTTGTAGGGGCGCGTATCATGCAAGTTGTCTTTTTCTTTGTTACTGCGTCAATTCCTCCTTTCTTTTCGCTGCTGCTCATACAGGGCTTCACACCGTTTCACAAACTGCCGGATAGCAGCCTGCCGCTGCTGTTCCCGTCGTTCAGCAATCGAAACAAGCCCGTTTATGGCTTCTGTGATTTTCTTGTCCTTTTTCTTTCTGATACGTCTATTCATGGTCGGTGTCCTCCTGCAAATCGCTTTCGCTGATTTCGTAGTAGTCAAATACTTCGTCCGGCTTCACAAGGGCGGGTCTGCGCCTTAAATGCTTTTCCATATCAAAGGTATTTTTCTTGTCATAGTCGGAAAGATATTTATAGTTGGGGTGCTTTGTAATGTCGTACTTATCAGAGAAGAACGGGCGCACCCCTCGTAGCTGTAAAATACATTTCCCGCCGTCCATGACTGCTATTTCATCTTCCGTCATAAGCTGCTTGCCTAACTTCTGATAGTTCAGCCCATGCGATACCTCGCGCCCCCGGTTCTCGGAAGTGTTGAAGCTGTCAATGGTTTCTTTCCCCAAGATTTCCGACATTTCTTTGAGGGTGGTTTTCTCCTTGCCGCCCAAGAAAAGGGTGGTGTCGCAGTTGCCGACTATGGTATCGGCGTTGTCCTTATAGATTGCCTTTAACTGGCTTTGCGACTGTAAGATAATCGACGCGGAGATTTCCCGGCTTCGTATGGTGGCTATGAGCTTTTCAAACTTCGGTATCTGCCCGATATTTGCAAACTCGTCTAACAGACAGCGCACATGGACGGGCAGCCTGCCGCCGTATTCATCATCTGCCTTGTCGCAAAGCAGATTGAAAAGCTGCGTGTAAAGAATACTCACGACAAAGTTAAAAGTATCGTCGGTGTCGCTGATGATAACAAACAGGGCGGTCTTGCGGTCGCCTATGGTGTCAAGCTCCATTTCGTCGGTTTCCATAAGGTCGCGCAGTTCCTTAATATCAAAAGGAGCAAGCCGCGCACCGCAGGAAATGAGGATAGAGCTTCGTGTTTTTCCCGCAGATAACAGGAATTTCTTATACTGCCGGACGGCAAAATGTTCCGGGTCTTTTTCCTCCAACCGTTCAAACATGAGGTCAACGGGGGACTGAAATTCCGGGTCGTCCTCGCGGGCTTCCGACGCATTTATCATTTCAAGCAGCGTCGTGAAGTTCTTTTCTTCCTCCGGGGCTTCATACCAAATGTAGCCGATAAGGGCGCAGTAAAAGAGCCGTTCCGATTTTACCCAAAAATCCTCCCCGGCTTTTTCCCCGTCGCCTTTGGTGTTGGCAATCAAGGTATTTACCAGTTTCAAAATGTCTTTTTCGCTGCGGATATAGGCAAAGGGATTATATTTCATACTTTTTTTGAAGTTTATCGTGTTCAGCACTTTTATCCGGTAGCCGCCCCGCTGTAAGAGCTTCCCACACTCGACTAAAACCGTACCTTTCGGGTCGGTTACAACGTAGCTTGAGTGCATTTGCATTAAGTTGGGCTTCACAAAAAAATCTCGTCTTGCCGCTGCCGCTTCCCCCGATAACAAGGATATTTTTATTCCTTGCATATTTCGGCTGCTTCGGGCGGCTGTTCATGGTAAGCCGTTCCGTCTGTGTCAGCAGCACGTTATTCTGAAATACCGGGTCGGTGTAGGGCTTTATATCTTCGGCGTTGCCCCAACGGGCAGAGCCGTATTCCACACCTTTGCGGTATTTCTTCGCGTTCTTGCCTTTTACATAGACAATCAGCCGGATAAGCACCGCGCCGAAAATCCCTATCAGTAAATCCATAGGGGCAAGGCTCGGAAGTGGGGTTGCAAAAGCCATAGAAAAGCCCTCCCAAGCGACAGCACCTTGCCGGATAGGTCAGCCCCCGGCGCAAGGCGTACCGCCTGTCCGACTTTATCAAAGAGATACACAAAGAGCAGATAGGGAATGTTGGGAAGTAACAGCTTTTTCCAGTTGATAGCGTTCATCTTACAATCCCCCTGTCTTTGTTTTTTACTTTGTCCCGCTGTGCGTTCAGAGCCGCCGCCTTTTCTTTGAGGGAAACAATCAGCTTGCGGATAGAGGGCTTTTGTTCCTGTGTCAGCTTCTTTGCGGAAAACTCCTTGAAAGCTGCGGTCAGTGCGTCTGCGTCCCGTCCCTTGAAAAACACAAGATAGCGGGGCGGGGTTTCGGTGCTGTCTTTCTTTAGGGCAAAATCAATCCCGTATTTTTTCGCCGTACTCTCAAAGGCTTTGATATTGTCCTTTGTGATTTCAATGTTGGAAACGCCCGTGTTCTGCTTCATAAGCTGCTTTAGTGTCTGCTTTCCATGCGGGATTTTCTGTTTGTCATGCTGCCTTTTCATCTGTGCAAGCAGGGCTTTCATAGCCTTTTGGAGCTGCTGCGCGGTCAGTTTCCCGGTCTTGATGTAAAGGGCTATGGTCTTTTCGTTGGTTTCCTCCTGCAATGGGTGTCCTCCTTTCGCTTTCTATGGTGGTATGCCCGCCGTCGGGAAGCGGGGCGGGCATGAAAAAAGAGCGTCCGCTTTCACGCCGCCCTGTTAAATCCGTACCCGCAGCCCGGAAAGGTCTGCCGCCCGAATACCCACAAGATACCAGTTGTCCCCGTACTCCATGCGGGTTGGCTTCCATTTGCCGCGTACAAAAACCTCCATGCAGTCGCCGCAATGCAAGCCCCCGTAATAGTCGTTTACGTCAAAGCGAATGTCGTAGCGGTCAGCGGTTTCATCAAAAATCAAAGCTCCTGTTTTCTGCGTCATAATCAAATCCTCCTTTGGGTTGGTTTACAGGCTTTCGCCCTCGTTGCAAGAATAATAGTCCGGGTCGCCAAACTGCGGCTTCTTCGGTGCCAGTGCGCCGCTTGCCATGTCGTGCGCTACAAGGGACGTATAGTAGCTGTTCATAGTGGACGGGGCATTGAAAAGCACTGCCCGCAGGTATTGTTTGATGTTGCGGATTTTGGTGGTGTTCTCGCTCATGCAGGCAAGGACAAATTCAATGTGGCTGCTGTCAAGTTTCATAAACCTTGCCTTGACAAGCTCTGCCGGATAATCGTCCCCGGCGATACGGATAGTTTTTCGTTTAGTGCAGACCGTTTCAAGTATGAGGGTCACAATCTCATTGATGAGGTCTTTATCAAGGCGGTTATCCTGCATGAGTATGTCATACTCGATATTGTCCTTGATGATTTCTTCATAAATATCAAATGCGCTCGGTTCCGTTTCCTTTCGCTTCCGTTCCGGCGGCTGTGCCGCGTCCTCTAAGGGAGAGGGATTTAGGGAACGGAAAGGAATGGAATGGGTACTTGATATATCTGTATTTAATTTTTCTTTTTTTGGTAAGTTAGTCTTTAATAGTTCTTTATTTAATTGCGTTGGATTTTCCAACGTAGGTTTTTCCAATGTTGGATTATCCAATGTTGGTTTTTCCAATGTAGGTAAATCCAACTTAGGCGGCTGCTCATAGATAACATACGTTGTACCGCGTAAGCGTCCTTTCTCATCACGTTCCCTTGAACGCTGTATATATCCGGCATTTTCCAGTTCCCGTACTGCTTCCCGGATAGCGTCAATTTTTTCCCGGTTGATAAGGGACAGTCCTGCAAGGGTGTAGTCCCAATCTTCGGGAAGTGAGAGCATTTGCGACAACAAGCCCTTTGCCTTTAGGGAAAGTTCCTTGTTGCGTAAATGGTGGTTGCTCATAACCGTATAACCTTTGTTCTTTTCCACGCGGAAAACTGCCATAGCTTCGTCACTCCTTTTCGTTGGATTTGTTACGCAGTAGAAACGCGGTTTTGAGGGAAAAGGTATCAACCCTTGTCCTTCTCATTTCCGCGCGCTAAGAGCCGCATAAATCAAGGCTTTGTTTGCCCTTACTGCGTAACATGAGGGCATAAAAAAAGCAGCGTTCCTGTTCTCCTGTGTAGGAGTGAGAAACGCCGCCTTATAGGTGGTGCTTATTTTATTTTTTCTTTTCGACGTGCCGCGTAAGGTGGTGCAGCGGTCTATCCGGCAGCCCGCAGGTGTTTTTTGCATATCAAGGCTCAATTCGTTAAAAGTAGTAAATGAGTAGTAAAATCAATCTGCAACCCTGCGAATATGCCCGTAAATCAAGCATTTTTCAAGACAATCAACTAATTTGATATAAATAGTAGTAGCATATTGTTATATGGTTTAATTTCAATTTGAAGTCTACGTTTAGTCATGTCTAACTTACAGTTGGCTTCTATTGCATTATCAAGTAAATTACTAATTAATGAACACAAATCCATATCTGAAATGTTATAATTAGCTGGAAAATGAATCTGATGTTTATAGAAATATTATTATCTAGTGCTTTCGAGAGTTTTGCTGTCATAATACAGTCAATGGGGATTATTCCAGTTGAGATTGTATATGATGTCCTTTCTATAGAGTTATTTATCTGGTATATGTATTTTAAGGCGTCAGAATTTTTCCGTTTTCTACAAGTTTATATAGAATGCTCATATGGTTCATGATGTCATG
>ENA-OQJV01000061-OQJV01000061.1-human-gut-metagenome-genome-assembly--contig:-NODE-61-length-16609-cov-3.143247_pt1 | contig 16609 bp, 19 predicted proteins | sample MGYA00242616_ERZ504783 | MGnify/ENA primary metagenome ERZ504783 (study PRJEB26092, sample SAMD00036360) | human gut metagenome | host: Homo sapiens | study: EMG produced TPA metagenomics assembly of...
GGTAGTACAGCAGCTAACGTGGAACGACAGATTACTAAAGAATACAAAAGTAAGAGGTTACATCTGATCAGACTATCTATGCACACTGGACAGCAAACAGCTACGCAGTTACATTTAATTGCTGATGGTGGAACAGTTACTGCTAATACAAAAACTAGTTACTTTTTGGTAAATGCATATGGTGAATTACCTACACCGACAAGAAGCGGATATACATTTGCAGGCTGGTGGACGGCTGTAGACAGTGGAGAACAGATAAATGCTGAGAGTGTAGTAAAAACAGCTTCTGATCATGTACTGTATGCACATTGGGTATTAAACAGTGTATCAGTATCATACCAGACACATGTAGCAAATATCGGATGGCAGAATGGTGTGTCAAATGGAGCTATGGCGGGAACCGTAGGTAGAGGACTGCAGCTTGAGGCAATAAAAATAAATGTAAAATCAGATGCAGACATTGGTGTGATCTATACAACACATGTGAAAAATGACGGATGGCTTGGAAACTCGTTCAATGGAGAACAGAGTGGAACAACCGGCCAGAATAAGCATGTGGAAGCATTGATGCTAAAACTTACCGGTAAAGATGCTGATAAGTATGATATATACTACAGAGTACATGCACAGAATTACGGCTGGTTAGCCTGGGCAAAAAACGGAGAGGCAGCAGGAACCTCAGGATATGCATATAGACTTGAAGCAATCCAGATAGTTGTAACGGCAAAGGGAGATATGGCTCCTACAGTATTTTATGGAGGATACACATCTAATAACGCAAAAGCGTATATATCAAAAACCAGTACTGTTCCGATAATCAACACAAATGCATCGGTAAGATATCAGAGCCACGTAAGTAATATCGGATGGCAGAGTGCAGTGGAAAACGGAAGTCTCAGTGGAACAACAGGCAGAAATCTTGGACTTGAAGCAATAAAGATAGATCTTGACGGGCAGCCGTGTTCAGGAGGAATAAAATACCAGACACATGTACAGAATATCGGCTGGCAGAATACGGTGATGGATGGTGCACTTGCAGGAACGACAGGCAGAGCTCTGAATGTAGAGGCAATAAATATGTCTCTGACGGGAGAAATGGCAAATCAATACGATATCTATTACAGAGTACATGCACAAAATTACGGATGGCTTGGATGGGCAAAGAATGGACAGAATGCAGGAACATCCGGACAAAATCTTCATTTAGAGGCATTGCAGATAGTATTAGTGAAGAAAGGACAGTCAGCACCTGGCAACAATTATGGTGGAATAATTTCTAAAAATACAATGGCATATATTGCCAGATAAATTAATAAAAAAGAAACTGATACAGATAATTTGTATTAGTTTCTTTTTTTGTTTTAAATAAAATGCATATGTGATAAAATAGAACTATAAACAGGATATAGGTAATATGCCGTGGGTTTCAGGGGGAAACATTACAGGTACGACAGGACGAAAACTGAGAATTGAAGGAATTAATATCAATTTATCTCAGGATACTGTACATTCATTAACCGGTACTATCATGTATAGAACGCATGTGCAGGATATAGGATGGACTGGATGGAAAACTTTGGGGCAATATTCTGGAACCTCAGGTAGGGCTAAGCAGGTAGAAGCCATTGAGATAAAGCTTACAGGTCAGTTAGCAACATTTTATAATATATACTACAGTTCACATATAGAGAATTATGGATGGTTAGGTTGGGCTTCAAATGGGCAGACATCAGGCTCAACTGGTATTAGTTATAGAGTAGAGGCTCTAAGGATTAATTTGGTAAGAAAGGGGGCACCTGCACCTGGAAGTGTTGCAAATTATTATAAAAATAAGCCCGTGTATACACCGAAACCGGCAGCATTAGATGTAATGTCTAAGAACGCACAGGTAAGAGCCAGTTCTACAAGATGGCTTATTATGACAGACACATCTGCATGTCAGGTAGGCGTTTATAGTGGAAGCTATGGTAATTGGAGTCGAGTTGCATTGTGGTCATGTGGGCCGGGAAAGCCTTCTACGCCTACAGTAAAAGGGGAGTTTACAATCTATGGAAGAGGTAAATCTTTTGGTAGCAGGTCTTATACATGGTGGTATTATACGCAGTTTTATGGAAACTATTTGTTCCATTCAGTGCTTTATAATCGTGGTAGTATGACACAGATACAAGATGGAACGCTTGGCAAACAAGTTTCTCATGGCTGTGTAAGATTGGACATTAATAATGCAAAGTGGCTGTATGATAATATTCCAAATGGAACAAAGGTTGTGATTTATTAGGTTTTATGTGGAATGAAAGTATTTGATAAATTAATGGAATTACCTATACTTAGGATTTTTAATCCATTCTACAAGAAGTACAAAGAGATGCTATTGTATTTATTTTTTGGTGGATTGAGCTTTATTGTGAGCATAGCTACATATGCTTGTTTTAATGTTGGTATGGGAATAAATGAGCTTATTGCCAATATTCTTTCATGGATTATAACAGTTATGTTTGCATTTCTGACGAACCGTGTCTGGGTATTTCAGTCACCGACTGATAGTGTGCAGGCATTTATAAAGCAGATGTTTGTGTTTTATTCAGGACGAGTGATTACACTGGTTGTTGAGGAAGCTATATTGCTTGTGTTTATCACATGGCTTGGGTTTAATAGTATGCTGATTAAGGTGATTGCGCAGGTTATTGTTATTGTGCTGAATTATGTGATTAGTAAGCTGGTTGTGTTTAAGGAAAGGTCATAACATGCAAACCAACACCACACGAGATAAAACAATTGATTTCATAAAGGGCATCCTTATTTTATTTGTGATTTTAGGTCACACTACATTGGGCCTGACAGACATGTATTCATTTGATGATACAATGTATGGTATTGCAAATGTAATATACAGCTTTCACATGCCTTGCTTTATCGCAGTTTCAGGCTTCTTATACAGTGAATATGTAGGGAATGCTTCACAAGGCATTTTTAGCCGGATAGGTCATAAAGCATTTAATATCCTTCTGCCTTACGTGATGATTTCAGTTATTTACTGGATTATTAAATTTGCCCTTTCAAATTTGATAAGGGAGCCGGTTGCCGTTAGCAGCCTGATAAGCATACCGTGGAAGCCGATAGAGTTTTTATGGTATTTATACGCACTGTTTCTCTTATATTGTGTTGCGTATATGGCTGATTATGTGTTTGCGAGGCTTCTGCCACATTTTAATTATAAAATGGAGCTTTTATTTGTGCTGTTTTTAATAATTGCTTTCACATGCTATGGCAGCTTTCACTATGTGGGCTTTAACTACATAGCCGGCTTTCAGATGTACTTTTATCTGGGATGCCTGATTAAGAAGTGGCTTGATAAACTGTATAATAGGTATGCTGTGCTGAGCCTTGCCGTTATGAGTGTGCTTGTTGAGGCGTCCGGCATAGTATTACAGGATGACATGAGCAGCAATCCCCTGTGTAGCAGTCTGTTTGAGCGGCTTACCGCCTGTATAGTGACTGTATTTATATTTGCAGTAAGCTATTTTTTATCAGGGTATTGTGATTTCCTTAAATGGTTACAGACTATCGGCCGTGACAGCATGCCGTTTTATGCGATGAATGTGATATTTGTAGGTGGAATCAGGATTATATTGAACAGGGCCGGTATAACCAATATGGCGCTGCAGTGCGTATGCGGATTTGCAGGAAGCACTGCTATATGCTGGATATTGTATGAGTGTATCATAAAGAAAATCAGGCTTATCGATTTTATATTCTACCCGGGTAAACAGCTTCCTATCAGAAAATGATAAATATGAATCAGGGTGTTGTTTTTTAATACTAATCCGCTATACTATATAGTGTTTACTGAAAAAATATCAAAATAAAGCGTTTTAATAGAAAAGGAAACACCATGAAATTTATTAAAATCCCTGCATTTGCAATAGTCCTCCTATTGCTCATGCAAATAGTATCAAAGGCATTTATTGCCATTGACAGCAGCGATATTGAAAATATATATGGCTTTTACGCAGAGCCAGAGAACAGCCTTGATATGGTCATGATTGGACCAAGTGAGGTATACACGGGCTATGCGCCGGCTCTGGCGTGGGAGGAGTATGGCCTTAAGTCGTGCAATCTTTCAATAGGAGCTGTGCCATGCAATATGTACAAGTCCATCGTCACGGAGATTGTGAAGAGACAGAAGCCGAAGCTTCTTGTAATCAATGCTTCTGCATTTAGTCAGGGCAATTGGAATCTGACTGATGAGGTTTATCTGAGAAAGTGGATTGACAATATGCCTATGTCACAGAACAAGCTTGACACGGTAAAGACTATTCCTAAAAATATCAATAAGGATGATGAAAAGGTGAAGGATAACATATCGGATACCCTTTATTTTCCATTGGAGAAGTATCATGGCAACTGGAAGGACCCTGAGGCGGTGTATACCTCATTTGTCACTCGCGCCTATATGAGGCTCAGCGGTGGAGGCTATCTGAAGGGCTTTTATTCAAAGACAGGCATCACCGGAGGAAGAGATAATCTGGCAAATATCGGACAGCCTACTAAAGAAGCCTATGTGCTGACTGATGAGTGCAGGGCATATCTTAAGGAGCTGCTTTCGTACTGCAATAAGCTTGGCATAGAGCATGTACTTTTGCTGCAGCCACCTCATGAGACACAGGCGGCTGATAAGTCGGGTCTTGAGCAGATTGAAAGTATAACGAAGGAGTATGGATACGATTTCTTGATCTGAGTACTGATTATGAGAGTTCTGTAGGGATAGATGATTCCCATGATTTCGCAGATTTTGAACACCTGAATGCCTATGGTGTCCAAAAGCTTTCGTCATATATTGGCGATATGGCTGTGAATCAATATGGTATAAAGTCTGATACGGCAAAATCAGAGCTTTCAAGATGGAAAAAGTCTGTGAAGAGGACTAAAAAAGCTCTGAAAATGGCAAGAGAATATACTGACAGAGGAGAGGCACAGGTGGTTGGAGAGTATGAGGCAGCCAAATAAGTGAAGCTGCCGGGTAATTAAGCGTTGCAGAATGGTATTATTTAGTGGCATTGATTCGGGCTTTGATGAGCCTTATGCCTTCCCACACCATCTCGTCACGCATCAGTACAAGCAGCACCATATAGACTATAAATCCGGTCACAATCATAATCATTGTGTGCATGAAGCTGACTGACAGCCTTGCATCCATGAGCAGCAGTACTATAAGCATACAGACTGCTGATATGAGATATTTCCACGATAGAGAAAATATTTTCGGGATGCTAAGCTCATTTCGTATGAAGTAAAGCTGTACGGCAGTTATTATTACCTCCGAGATGACAGAGGCTATGGCTGCACCGTATGAATAGAGCTGATGTATGAGAATCATATTCATGACAAAAATTGGCTGCGGCTCCGATACATACTGAGCGTGTCAGCAGGCTTTCACGCTTGGTAGTTACCAGATATTGTATACCGATTACATTGCTTAAGCCTATAATCGGCAACAGTGTAGCCATTATCATGATGAGATATGGTACCTTTTCATATCCAGGACCGAAAAACCATGGCGAGAAATTGCGTGCGATGCCTATCAGGCCAAAGCACAGGGCAAGACCTATAAACCAGACGAATTGAAAGCTCTTATAAAGGAGGGCTTTTACTTCGTCTGGTTTATTTTCACTGAAGGCTCTTCCTATTCTTGGAAGCATCACAGTACCGAGTGAGGTTACGAGCATGAGAACCATTTTGGATATCTTATTGGCTTGCTCATAGTAGCCGTTTTCTGTCATGCTGCCGGTTATGTTGTTGAGCATGGTTTTGTCAAGCGCTGTGTATATGGTTGTCGCTATAGTTGGTACAAATAGTGTGAGAGTAGCCCCCAGATGAGAGAATGGCTTAAGCTCCTTAAGCTTTGGTCTGTCAACATATTGAGGCAGGTAAAACCAGATGGATATATTGGCAAAAAGCTCTAATAGACATATTCCTGCCACATATATGAGCAAATCACTCTCTGAGCGTACGGCGATGAAGATAAAAGCAATGTTTATGATTTTAAAAATCACGTTTCGACCGGCTATTTTGCCAAATTCCTCAAGTCCCTGAAACAGCCAGGAGATATCAGAAGCAACTGATATCAGGTACACGGCTTCAATCAATAGCAGGTGCGTTTTTGAGCGGTGAGTGCCCAAATGCAAGTGTGAATACCATATATGCACACAGACACACAATCACGCTGATGACGGATAGAAGCTCTATCTCCCAGAAGGTTTTGGTGCGTTTTGCTCTGTCCTCCTGCAGGTATGATATTTCCCTGTTTCCGTAGTTTACAGTGCCCAGTGCGGCAAACATGATAAAGTATGATACCAGTGAGTAGGTATAGCTGTATGCACCTATTCCGTCTGCCTTAAGCACCCTCGAGAGGTACGGCGCTGTGATAAGCGGTGTGATCAGTGTGAGTATCTGGTAGCTCACATTATATATGTAGTTTAGTTTTATACTCTTGTTTTTTTGTGTTTTTCTTTTTCATGCAGATATCATATCACATATTGACTTATTTTGGCTATGCAGTTATTATATAAAAATCGCAAATTAACATTACTATCAACTTACACGTATAAATTACGACAGAGTTATATAGCCTGTCACATAGGTGGAGAAATGGATAATATTATAATACGAAACAGGAAAGAGGAGTTTAAGGAGCTTGTTTTATACGCGGTTTTTGGCAATATGACCTTTGTGATCAGCATAGGCGCATATGCTATTTTTAATGTTTTGTTTGGAATCAATGAGCTGATTGCGAATGCGCTGGCATGGGTGTTTGCTGTACTTTTCTCATATGTTACCAACAAGAAGTGGGTGTTTAAGGTTGCTACGCCGACAAAGACGGCGTTTTTAGTACAGATGTTTGCTTTTTTCAGTGGCAGATTTATCACACTGGTTATTGAAGAGGCTATTATCTTTATTTTTATCACGCTTTTGGACTATCCAAGCATGTGGGTGAAGCTTGCAGCACAGGTGGTTGTGGTTGTGCTCAACTATGTCATAAGCAAGCTGTTTGTTTTCAAAAATCGCTAAATGTGGTATATTTAATAAAATAATAAGAACTATAATAGTGTGTGTATGGTATAATAAAGCGTAAATTTAAATGCAGTTTATGAGAAGTTGATTTGCATAGGGATATAGAAGCTGCTTTTTGCAGTGTAGGACAAAAGGAGAAAAATTCTATATGAGTAATAGAATTGACATGAAAAAAGATACAAATAATCTAAAAGACAAAACAAAATGCGATGGTCCGGAGAAGCCGGATTCATACATGGGCAATGACAAGCAATGGGTTTTCAGGGCATTGGTTCTTGCATTTGTTGATATGTGTATTATTGCAATCTCATTCTTTTTCGCTTTGATGATCAGGTTTGAGTTTTCATATTCACATATTCCGCTCTCATTTTTGGAGGGGTATCTGCACATTGTGCCATTGTTTATGGTGATTTCACTTGTGGTGTTTTATATTTTCAGGCTGTATCACAGTATATGGCGCTTTGCGAGCATCAATGAGTTTATGCATATTATTGGTGCCTTTCTGGTGCTTACGGTTCTGTGCGTTATCATTCATGAGGTGTATGAGATTAAGATGCCGTATGCCTTCTGGATTATCGGACTGATGCTCAGCTTTGCACTGTGCACAGCGTGCCGGTTTGCGTACAGATTTATCAGGACAGGCCAGAAGATGCTTGAGCAGAGAGGCTTTGCAAACGGTGATGAGAGAGTCATGATTATAGGAGCAGGAAATGCGGGCAGGATGCTTATCAGAGAGCTTATCATGAGCTCACATCTGCACACAAAGGCCTGCTGTATCATAGATGACAATCCGGCGAAGCTCGGCCGCTTCATAGACGGCGTGCCTATTGTCGGCAATCGAAACGACATTCCGGAGATGGTTGAGAAGTATGATATCACAAAGATTGTGTATGCTGTACCTTCCACATCGGGTAAGGACAGGAAGGATATACTCAATATTTGTAAGGATACCGGCTGTGATGTGTCTGTGGTTCCGGGAATATATCAGATGGTGGACGGCAGGGTTTCGGTTTCTAATCTGCGTCCGGTCAGTATAGAGGATTTGCTTGGCAGGGATCCGGTTGTTGTGGATAATGATGGTATTCATTCATTTTTACAGGGCAAGGTGGTTATGGTTACAGGTGGCGGTGGCTCCATAGGTAGTGAGCTTTGCCGTCAGATAGCCAGAGAGGACCCGAAGCTTCTTATCATTTTTGATATTTACGAGAATAATGCATACGATATACAGCAGGAGCTGAAGCGTAAGTATCCTTATGTAAGGGTGGAGACGCTGATTGGCTCTGTGCGCAATACCAACAGGCTGCACTATGTATTTCAGACATATCATCCTGAGATTATCTATCATGCGGCAGCACATAAGCATGTACCGCTGATGGAGGAGAGCCCGAATGAGGCAATAAAAAACAATGTGCTTGGCACATTAAAGCTCTCAAGGCTTGCAGCAGAGTACCATGTGAAGAAGTTTGTACTTATCTCTACAGATAAGGCGGTCAATCCGACTAATATCATGGGCGCGTCAAAGCGCCTGTGCGAGATGGTTATACAGATGATGAACAGGCAGACTGGGACTGATTTTGTAGCGGTACGTTTTGGAAATGTGCTCGGAAGTAACGGAAGTGTTATCCCGCTATTTAAGAAGCAGATAGAGGATGGCGGTCCGGTTACTGTGACGGACAAGCGTATTATTAGGTACTTTATGACAATTCCGGAGGCGGTGGCACTTGTACTGCAGGCCGGGCTCTATGCTCATGGAGGAGAGATTTTCGTACTCGATATGGGCGAGCCTGTCAAGATTGATGATATGGCAAGGAATCTTATCAGGCTTTCGGGACTGGAGCCTGATGTGGATATCCAGATTGTATACACAGGACTGCGTCCGGGCGAGAAGCTCTACGAGGAGATGCTGATGAGTGAGGAGGGTCTTAAGGAGACTCCAAACAAGCTGATTCATGTGGGTGAGCCTATTGAGATGGATGATGAGCTCTTTGAGAAGCAGCTTGAGATGCTCGAGAAGGCATGCACCTCAGAAGCAAAGGATATCAAGCAGATAGTTGCATCTGTGGTCAAGACATATCATCCGGATCTTGAGAACTAAAATATCTTTTGATTCTGATAATATAGACTGTAAAAGCCGGATGATTGGCATGGTTTACACGGGAAGTGAGGAACATAACTATGGAAAAAAGCAGATTTCATTTTCACCACCTGATATAACAGAAGCAGAGGTGTCAGCTGTTGCTGATGTGCTACGAAGCGACTGGATTACAACAGGTCCAAGGACTAAGGAATTTGAGAAGAGGATTGCTAAGCTATGCGGCACGAATAAGGCTGTGGCTCTGGGCTCTGCTACTGCGTGTCTTGAGTCGATACTCAGATTCTTAGGAATAGGTGCAGGTGATGAGGTCATCACAAGTGCATACACTTATACTGTCATCTGCAAGCCCTGCTGTGCATGTCGGTGCGACACTTAAGTTTATAGACGTAGCACCTGATTCCTTTGAGATGGATTACGAGGCTTTGGAGGCTGCTATTACAGAAAAAGACAAAGGTTATCGTGCCGGTTGATATTGCAGGCGTGCCTTGCGACTATGACAGGATTTTGGATATTGTGGAAAGAAAAAAGGCTCTTTTTCATCCGTCAAACGATGTGCAGAGGGCAATCGGACGTGTGATTGTGGCGGCTGACTCAGCTCATGCTTTTGGCGCCTCATACATGAGAGACGGTGAGCGGATTATGTGTGGTAATGTAGCTGATTTTACAAGCTTTTCGTTTCATGCGGTCAAGAATCTGACCACTGCAGAGGGCGGAGCACTCACCTGGAGACCTATAGAGGGCTTTGATGATGAGTATATCTACAAGCAGTTTATGCTGCTTTCACTCCACGGACAGACGAAGGATGCTTTCCACAAGAATGGTCAGGGCAACTGGGAGTATGATATTGTGGCTCCTTCGTATAAGTGCAATATGACTGATATCCAGGCTGCCATTGGTCTGGTACAGCTTGACAGATATGATGGGCTTCTCAAGAGGCGCCGTGATATTATAGAGCGCTATGATACGGCATTTAAGCCACTTGGACTTTTGACTGTGCCTCATTTTACAGACAAGCATACATCGAACGGGCATCTGTATCTGCTTCGCATACCGGGCATCGGTGTGGACAGGCGCAATGAACTTATAGTGCAGATGGCGGAGCGAGGTATCGCCACAAATGTGCATTTCAAGCCGCTTCCGATGATGACAGCATATAAGAATATGGGCTTTGATATAGCCGATTTTCCAAACGCTTATCATCAGTATGAGAATGAGATTACACTTCCTCTAAACACAAAGCTTAGCGATGAGGATGTGGAGTATATAATTAACAATTTATTGGAGATTTTACATGAGTAGATGGAGAACATGGGGAGAGATTCCTACATTCATGAAAAATGATTTTACACTTAAATATTACAGGCATCTGAGCAGAAAGAGGACAAGCATGGTATTTAAACGCATTTTTGATGTGATTATGTCCGCTGTTCTTCTTGTGTTGCTTTCGCCTGTTATACTGGTCCTTGCTGTCTGGATAAAGGTGGATAGCCAAGGACCTGTTTTTTTCAGGCAGGAGCGTATTACACAGTATGGCAGGAAGTTTCGCATATTCAAGTTCAGAACTATGGTGAATGATGCTGACAAAAAGGGCTCACTGGTGACTGTCGGTGGGGATTCAAGAATCACAAGGGTTGGCGCTGTCATCAGAAAATACAGGCTTGACGAGATTCCGCAGCTCATAAATGTGCTCTGTGGTGATATGAGCTTTGTTGGCACAAGACCGGAGGTGGAGAAGTATGTCATGGCATATACACCTGCGATGATGGCAACACTTCTGATGCCAGCCGGAATCACAAGTGAGGCAAGCATCAGGTACAAGGATGAGGACAGGCTTCTTGAGGCTTCGGATGATGTGGATTACACATATATCCACAAGGTGCTGCCGGGCAAGATGAGGTACAATCTTAAGTATTTAAAGAAGTTTTCGCTGACAAATGACATCAGGCTGTGCATAGAGACTATGCTTGCGGTGATACATTAGGCTGCTTGTCGGGGAGGATAATATTTATGAATAAAGTTAAATTTTCAGTATTACTGTCAATTTATTACAAGGAAAAGCCTGAGTATTTCAGGGAGTGCATGGAAAGCGTATATTCACAGACTGTTTTACCGGACGAGATAGTGCTGGTGGAGGATGGCAGGCTGACAGATGAGCTTTATGAGGCAATCAGTGAGTATGAATGCAGGCCTTCGGAGATAAATTTTGTTACGGTAAAGCTTGAAAAAAACAGCGGGCTCGGTCTTGCCCTTGCTGAAGGCATAAAGCATTGCTCTAATGAGCTTGTGGCCAGGATGGACACGGATGATATATGTGTGCCTGACCGGTTTGAAAGACAGCTGAATGCTTTTTCGGAAAATCCAAAGCTTGATATCATAGGTGGCTACATCAGCGAGTTTTCCGATGATACGCATAATATTTTATCAGAGAGGACAGTGCCTCTTGGGAATTATGTGATAAAGCAGTATCAGAGAAAGCGCGATGCGTTCAATCACATGACTGTTATGTACAAAAGGTCTGCAGTGCTTGCTGCAGGCAATTATCAGGATTGTCTGCTTATGGAGGATTCTCTTCTTTGGGCGAATATGATCAGAAATCACTGCCGTATGGCAAATATAGGTGAGACTCTTGTGTATGCCAGAACCGGTGATGATATGCTAAGGAGGCGTGGCGGCTTTGATTATTTCCTTAAATACAAAGCCGGAAGAAAACGTATTTTAAAGACAGGGACCATAAGCGCAGCCGATTATTTTGTTACGATTTCGGCACAGCTTGTTGTCTGTATGATGCCACTTTGGATGAGGAGCCTTGTGTTTAAAAAAATATTAAGGAACTAAAACTTTTCAAATGCACGTTAATGTGGTAAAATCGGTATAGTTAACATTAATAGGCTTATTTACTAGCTGATACAGGAGGTTAATATAAATGGATTTTAGAGCGGAGTACGAGAAATGGTGCACAGACCCATATTTTGATGAGGCTACAAAGGCTGAGCTTAAGGCTATCGCAGGTGATGATAAGGAGATAGAGGACAGATTCTATCGCACACTTGAGTTTGGTACAGCAGGTCTTCGTGGTGTAATAGGAGCCGGCACCAACAGGATGAATATATACACAGTCCGTCAGGCTACACAGGGACTGGCCAATTACATACTTTCACAGGGAGAGGACGCAGTAAAGAGAGGCGTTGCAATCGCGCATGACTCACGTAATATGCATGATGAGTTCACAGATGCCACAGCACTCTGCCTTGCAGCAAACGGAATCAAGACATATGTGTTCCCACAGCTTGCGCCTGTTCCTGAGCTGTCATACGCAGTAAGGACACTTGGCACAATAGCCGGTGTTGTTATCACAGCAAGCCACAATCCTCGTGAGTACAATGGATACAAGGTTTACTGGGAGGATGGCGCACAGGTTACTCCACCTCATGATACAAGCATCATGGCTGAGGTGGCAAAGGTTACATCGTTTGACCAGGTTAAGACTATGGACAAGGCTGCTGCTATTGAGGCAGGCCTTTACAATGTCATCTCTGATGAGGTTGAGGAAGGATATTTCGGAGAGCTTCGTAAGCTTTCTATTCATCCTGAGATCATCAAGGCTATGGCAAAGGATATCAAGATTGTTTACACACCACTCCACGGCACAGGACTTCGCCCTGTACAGAGAGTGCTTAAGGATATGGGCTTTGAGAATGTATACATTGAGCCAAGCCAGGCAGTACCTGACGGCAATTTCCCTACATGTCCTTATCCAAATCCTGAGAATCCTGATGCATGGAAGCTCGCGCTTGAGCTGGCAAAGGAAAAGGATGCTGATATCGTTTTAGCAACTGATCCTGATGCCGACAGACTCGGTGTATATTGCAAGGATACAAAGACAGGAGAGTATGTGACATTTACAGGAAATATGTCAGCTATGCTTATCGGTGAGTACATTTTAAGCCAGAAGAGTGCCAATGGTACTTTGCCTGAGAAGCCTGCATTTGTTGAGTCAATTGTTTCAACTGATATGGGTAAGGCAATTGCGGCAGCATATGGTGTAAAGCATATCGAGGTGCTCACAGGCTTTAAGTATATCGGTGAGCAGATGCTCAAATTCGAAAAGACCGGCTGCAACAACTATGTATTCGGTATGGAGGAGAGCTACGGATGCCTGCCTGGCACATATGCAAGGGATAAGGATGCTCCTGCAGCAGTTTGTATGCTGTGTGAGGTGGCTGCCTTCTACAAGTCACAGGGTAAGACACTTTGGGATGGCATGATTGACATGTACGAGAAGTATGGTTACTACAGAGAGGGCATATCTACACTGACCTTAAAGGGTATTGATGGTGCCGCACAGATAAATGAGATTATGACAAAGGCACGTGCCGCTGAGCCAAAGAAGTTTGGCGATTATCAGGTGCTTGCTATCCGTGATTACAAGAATGACACAAGAAAAGATATGACAACAGGAAAGGTTGAGCCGACAGGTCTTCCTTCCTCTAATGTACTTTACTACGAACTTAACGATAACGCTTGGTGCTGTGTACGCCCTTCTGGTACAGAGCCTAAGATTAAATTCTATTTCGGAGTTAAAGGAGTGTCTCTTGAAGATTCACAGGCTAAGCTTGATGCTTTGTCAGCTGAGGTTCTCGGACAGTTTGAATAAAGACTATGATGAAAATATACATTTGCCCGGATTGTGGCTGGATACGGATGGTTTCAAGAAGGAAAGAGGTTGAATGCTTCAAGTGTGGCAGGCCGCAGATGCGTCTGACGAATCTGGAGTTTGGAAAGTATACCAATATGTCAGAGAAGGAACGTCAGGACTACGCAGACGCGTGGCTTTACATTCATAGGAAAAAGGAAAAATAACATGGCAAAGAAGAGAAGAAGAAAAAAGAGAAGAAGTGGACGTAAGAAGATTATACTCTTTGTATTTGAAATCCTGCTGCTGTTAATTGTTCTGTTAGTGGTTTGGGCTTATAATAAGACACTCGGACAGGTTAAATATGAGGATGCGCTGACAAATAGTGAGGCCGGAATCAATGAGGAGATTGATGAGGATGTTCTTGCCAATATGCATGGATATCTCAATGTAGCGTTGTTTGGTCTGGACAACAGAAGTAATGGTTCATACGATGAGGGGCATTCCGATTGTATCATGATTGCTAGTCTGAATTATGATACTAAGGAGGTTCAGCTTGTTTCTGTCTATAGAGATACGTATCTGCCTATAGGCAATGGAAAGTTTGCAAAGGCAAATGCAGCATATGCTAATGGTGGGGCAAAGAGAGCAGTAGCTATGCTTAATTCAAATTTGGATTTGAATATAACCAAGTATGTCTGTGTTGACTGGAAGGCTCTTGTAGATGCTATAGATGATATCGGTGGCCTTGATCTTGAGATTACTAATGCGGAGATGAAGGAAATCAATTATCTGATTCCTGAGGTTGATTATACTACAGGATATAATACTCCTTATCTTGAGGGGGATGGTATGCAGCATCTTGATGGAACTCAGGCTACATGCTATGCACGTATCAGAAGCACCTCAGGTGATGATTTCTTAAGGGCATCCCGTCAGAGAATTGTGCTTCAGGCTATGCTTGACAAGGCTAAACAGTCAGATTTAGGCTCTCTAACAGAGATGTGTAAGGATATTATGAGTCAGATAAGTACTAATTTTACAGCTAAAGAGATTATCCAGTATGCAACAGCTGTTACAAAATATCAGATGAAGGAGACAACAGGCTTCCCATTTGAGCTGACTACAATGAATCTGTCAACTACTGGCGATACCGTAATTCCTATAGACCTGGCACAGAATGTTTCTAAGCTTCATCAGTTCCTGTTTAATGAGACTGATTACCAGCCAACAGAGACAGTTCAGACAGTAAGTGATAAGATTGCTAAAAAGACAGGTGTTACATCTAAGACTTCAGCATTTGATCTCACGCAGTACAATGATACTGTTGGCTCTGATGGAACAGAAGGGGCAAAGAAAAAAAATAAGGACAAGCAGGATGCCCTGAAAAAGAGCCAGTCAGAATCTGAAAACGGTTCAGAAGAAAAATCATCATCAGATGGTTCGGATGATTAAATAATTAAAGTTAGCTATTAGGGAGATTATTTATTATGAAACCGGAAATCAAAGAAAAAATCACGGCAACAAACCAGAAATACTTAAAGAAATTCTTAACAGAGGAAGCTCCGGCTAAGCTTGAGAGCCAGCTTGAGCACATGGACTGGTCATACCTTGATATGATTCACAACAAGGAGCAGCAGAGAGGTACATTTTCACCGCTTGCTGCTATGGAGCTTTCAGAGATAGAGGCAAATAAGGACAAATACCTTGCAACAGGTCTTGATGCTGTCAAGAATGGCAAGGTCGGTGCAATTCTTCTTGCCGGTGGACAGGGTACACGTCTTGGCTTTGACAAGGCTAAGGGCATGTTCAATATCGGAAAGACAAAGGAACTCTACATCTTTGAGCAGCTTGTCTCAAACCTCATGAAGGTTACAAATCAGACCGGTACATGGGTGCCGCTGTATGTCATGACAAGCGAGATAAATGATGGCATGACAAGAGAGTTCTTTGAAGAGCACGACTATTTTGGATACAACAAGGATTATGTGAAGTTTTTCGTGCAGGAGATGGTTCCGGCAGTTGATTTTGATGGAAATCTGCTCATGAAATCTGAGGATTCACTTGCCATGTCACCAAACGGAAACGGTGGATGGTTCAAGTCACTCATCAATGCCGGTCTTGACAAGGATTTGAAGGACAAGGGTGTTGAGTGGCTCAATGTATTTGCTGTGGACAATGTGCTTCAGCAGATTGCAGATCCTGTATTTGTAGGTGCTACAATCGAGTCCGGCTGTGTCAGCGGCTCTAAGGTGGTCAGAAAATGTGATCCATATGAGAGAGTTGGTGCTATGTGTCTTGAGAATGGCAAGCCTTCGATTGTTGAGTATTACGAGCTTACTCCTGAGATGGCAGAGGCAAAGAACGAGAATGGTTCATTGCAGTATGGTTTTGGTGTTATCTTAAACTATTTATTCCGCGTGGACAAGCTCATGGCTATCGCAGAAAAGAGCCTTCCACTTCATGTGGTAGAGAAGAAGGTACCTTACATTGATGAGAATGGTACAGAGCACAAGCCTGAGACTCCGAATGCATACAAGTTCGAGACACTCATCCTCGATATGGTATACATGATGGACAATAGCCTGCCATTTGAGGTAGACAGAGAGAAGGAGTTTGCACCTGTAAAGAATGCGACAGGTACAGATTCGGTTGAAACAGCGAGAGCTCTTCTTGAGAAGAACGGAATTGAAATTTAATATATGATTTATGGTAACTGTTCATTGGCAGGGATGTATTGATATTCTGCAATTTCTATTTATCGCAGACTTAGAGGTGCATCTGCCGATGAGCAGTTATTTTTATTTTTA
>ENA-OQJV01000062-OQJV01000062.1-human-gut-metagenome-genome-assembly--contig:-NODE-62-length-16520-cov-3.680778_pt1 | contig 16520 bp, 22 predicted proteins | sample MGYA00242616_ERZ504783 | MGnify/ENA primary metagenome ERZ504783 (study PRJEB26092, sample SAMD00036360) | human gut metagenome | host: Homo sapiens | study: EMG produced TPA metagenomics assembly of...
CCTATCCCCCTGTGTGCCTTGTGGAAAGCAGCTCAAATACATCGTGCTCTGTCTTGTCGAGCACGCTCTCGAGCGATTCCTTGCCGGCGTAGCACTCGTTCTCTATGTCTTCTGTCACATGGATGAGCTTTCGCTTTATGGCATTTTCTTTTACGATATTGGCATAGTACTTGATGTTGGCAGAGGTCGGCACACTGGTGACGAGAGTTCTCACAAAGTCAAGGCTTTGTATTTCCTGCGGCACATCCTTTTCCTTTAAACGGTTCTGGAGTGTGACGAGATCTACAGGCTGACCCTCTGTAAAGAGCTCAACCATGGTCTCAAATATGATGCCGTACTGCTGATGATAAAAATCCTCCCTAAGGAGCATCTCGCTGGCGGTCACTATGGCATCCTTGCTCATAATCATGGAGCCGACCACGGACTGCTCTGCCTCAAGGCTGTTTGGCATTATTCGTTTGATTAATGCTTCTTCCAAGGGGATTCCTCCTATCCTTCAACCACTGATACTGTGAGGTTTGCTGTTACCTTTGGATGAAGCTTGACAGGTACCTCATACGTTTCCGAGTGCCTTGATTGACTCGTTAAGCTGCATCTTTTTCTTATCGAGCTCTAAGCCATGCTGCTCCTTTGCTGCAGCCGATATCTCCTTGGTGGAGATGGAGCCGAAGGTTCTGCCTCCCTCACCTGAGCGCAACTTTACTACTACCTTTGTGTTCTCTACTACCTTTGCGAGTGCAAGTGCACTCTCGTAGTTTTCCTGTGCCACCTTGTCAGCGTGCTGGTTCTGAAGCTTTAAGTCATTTAAGTTCTTTGGAGTAGCCTCTACTCCGAGCTTTTTAGGTATGATATTGTTTCTGGCGTAACCGTCACTTACGTTTACTATCTCGCCTTTTTTGCCTAATGGTTTTACGTCCTGTAATAAGATTACTTTCATTCTTCTATGTCTCCTTCTTTTAGCATTTCGTCCAGTGTATCCTGTATCATGCGCTTTGCCTGCACGATAGTGACGCCTTCAAGCTGTGCTCCTGCCACATTTAAGTGTCCGCCACCGCCCAGCTTCTCCATGATTATCTGGACATTTATCTCGTCGATTGAACGAGAGCTGATATAAATCTTGTCATTGTACTCCGTGAGCACAAATGATGCCTTGATTCCTATTATGTTGAGCAGCTCATTTGCCGCCTGTGCGCCGACGATTGTCGGGCTCTCCACATTCTCGCTAGGGCATACCGATATGGCAAACGAGCCCCTGTATACCTCTGCATGGCGTACGGCCTCGGCTCTTGCCTTGTAGCATGCCATGTCGTTTCTAAGCATCTTTCTGACGCGTGTTACCTCTGCGCCTGAGCGCTTCAAAAAGGCTGCGGCCTCAAATGTACGCACGCCTGTCTTCGTCATAAAGTTGTTGGTGTCGATGAGGATTCCTGCGTAGATGCAGTCTGCCTCTGTCGCATTGATCTTGACTCCGTCGTTGAAGTACTGCAATACCTCTGCGACCATCTCACACGCACTCGATGCATACGGCTCGATGTATGAGAGTATAGGATTCTCTATTATCTCGCTGCTTTGTCTGTGGTGGTCAAATACGACTATCTTTCCTGTCTTTCTGAGAAGCTCAGGGCACTCTGTGTAGCTTGGCCTGTTGGTGTCCACCACCATGACAAGCGTATCCTTGCTCACCATCTCGAGGCCCTCCTCACTATTTATAAACATGTCTGTTGGATAGCCCTTTGCCTCCGAAAATAGTCTCCATGAGAGGTCTGACTGAGCTTGTCGGGTCATTTATTACTATCTGTGCCTTTTTGTCGAGATTCTTGGCTGCACAGTATATGCCTATGCCCGCTCCGAGCGAATCTACATCTGTGATGCTGTGACCCATGATAAGCACATTCTCACAGGTCTCAATGATTTCCTGAAGCGCCTGTGCCTTGACTCTCGCCTTTACCCTTGTCTTGCTCTCCACCTGCTTTGACTTGCCGCCAAAATACAGGATATCATTGTGATCCTTTATAACTACCTGATCACCGCCTCGTCCGAGGGCCAGGTCTATGGCATTTCGCGCATATACGTAGTTTTCATTATACTTATCGCTCTTTATACCGATTCCGATACTGAGTGTGACCGCCATCTCGTTGCCGACCTTTATAGCCTTGACCTCGTCGAGCACCTTGAACTTGTCCTCCTTCATGCTGTCAAGGTACTTGTACTTGAACACCACGAAGTATTTGTCGTTTTCTATCTTTCTGACAAGTCCGTCATACTTGGCAAAGTACTGGTTTACACGCCTGTCGATAAGTGCAACGAGCAGTGACCTCTTTACGTCCTCTATGCTGTCGAGCGCCTCATCATAGTTGTCAATATACACAAGCGCTGAGACCTGCTTCTGCTCTGTGATTTCCTTCTTGCATCGATAAAGCTCCGACTCATCAAATACGTACAGCGCCGTCAAAAACTCGTCTGCCTCATTTGTGTCGATTATCTCATTTTCCTCTGCGATAGAGTTGAAATATATTCTTTTGACGGACAGTCTGACTATGCTGTCCTCTTCCTCGTTTACTATCTTGAAATCTGTCGGCGCATCACTCTTGGTGAGAAGCTCCCTGGTCACTGTCGGGAAAAGTGTCGTGATGGATTTGTGATAGCTTTTATCCACACCCATGAGCTCTGCGAATTTGTCATTTACCCAGAGTATCTTGCCGGAGTACTCAAGCAGGGCATACGGCACCTCAAACTCATTAAGCAGCCTCTTCTGCACCGATGAATACTGGGTTGCAAAGCTAATCAGCTCATTGGCAACAACTGACTTGCTTCTGACATACAAAAGCAGCACGAACGCAAAGTAAAACACTGTAAAGCCTACCATGCCATAGCCAAGCTTTCTGTCATAGCGCAGTGCTATTCCGTCAGCACATATCCACACAAACGTCAGATATAGCGGCCAGCACATGTAGCTTTTCAGCCTGCCCTTGAATTTTATTTTTTTCTTCATTTTACTCTCCTTATCCCCGGTGCGCTGCGCTGATACTGCCGGTGCAACGGTTGCGGTTTCGAGAATGTACTACAAATTAATAGTTACCGACCACACCTTTGTGCAGCCCGCATCGATTGATATACCTACTAGAGAGTATACCACTTTGTGGGGATTATTCCTAGTACTATATTTATCAGTTTGGAATTACAGGAGTTCAGGGCAATCCTGTGTAATCTAAGCACAATTCTATGCAATCTAAAAAGCACCGCATATATCTGATATTGATATGATACATGCGATGCTTTCTGTGTGCTCTCATCTTCCGGTATTCATTTTGATTAAATATAATTACTTCTCAGTCTTATCCGCAGCTATCTCAGCAATTGACTTTGTAAGACCTGCAATCCCCTGAATCTCTGAAGGGATGATTATCTTTGTAGCCTTCGCCGTCCCTGCTGCCTTGGCAAATGCCTCCAAGCTCTTTATCTGGAGCACTGCGTTATCCGGATTTGCCTCCTTCAACATGCGCAGTCCGTCTGCATTGGCCTGCTGTATCTTGAGGATAGCCTCTGCCTGACCTGCTGCCTCCTGGATTGTTGCCTCCTTCTTTGCCTCTGCGCGAAGGATGGCTGCCTGCTTTTCAGCCTCGGCGTCGAGGATGACTGACTCTTTATTTCCCTCTGCAACAAGGATTGTCGATTTTTTCTCACCCTCTGCACGAAGAATTGCCTCTCGTCTCTCACGCTCTGCCTTCATCTGCTTCTCCATGGCATCCTGGATGGCCTTTGGAGGTATGATGTTCTTGAGCTCGACACGGTTTACCTTGATGCCCCATGGATCTGTTGCCACATCGAGTGTTGCGCGCATCTTGGTGTTGATTGTCTCACGGCTGGTGAGTGTCTCATCAAGCTCTAAGTCTCCGATGATGTTACGAAGTGTTGTGGCTGTGAGGTTCTCAATTGCCATAATTGGATTCTCTACTCCGTATGCGTAGAGCTTTGGATCTGTAATCTGGAAATATACAACGGTGTCTATCTGCATTGTTACATTATCCTTTGTGATTACAGGCTGTGGTGGGAAATCTACCACCTGCTCCTTTAAGATGACTTTCTTTGCTATTCTGTCGATAAATGGCACCTTGAGGTGAAGTCCTACGCTCCATGTAGTGAGATATCCTCCCAAACGCTCAATTACCATCGCATGTGCCTGTGGCACGATTTTGATGCAGTTTACCAGTACTATAAGTACGATTACGAGTAACACTGCAAGTGCTATTAATCCTTCCATTTCCGGTTAAGCCTCCTTTACCCTTTTTACAATTAATTTTACTCCGCTTATCTTTACTACCTCGATAAGCTCGCCTTTTCTTATGACCTGTGTCTCGTCCTGCGGTCTGACTGTCCACTCCTGACCGTTTACAACGGCTTTTCCCGTCTGCTTCATGCTGTCAGCATCCTCGGTGAGCACAGCTCTTTCTCCTACCAGACTGTCCACATTTGTCTTCACTGTCCTGGAATTGATGTACTTCCCGGCCCATGGCTTTGTGAGAGCTAAAAGCACGACTGAAACGAGTATAAATGCAATTCCCTGAACCACGACATTGCCGCCAAGCAGTGCGATTATAAACGCTACAAATGAGCCTGCCGCAAACCATATGGATGTGAGCCCGACTGTCATAAGCTCAACTAAAACAAAAACTACGGTGGCTGCCAACCAGAAAACAATGTATGTATCCATTTGAACCCTCCCTTTTTATTAGTATTTGTTTTATATTCATTTTATACTATGTAATTTGATTATGCAACAAATATTAATTTTTTAAACATAAAACATTTTTAACCTAAAAATCCCGACACCATCCGGTAGTCGGGATTTATCATACATTTATCTTATTCGCAAACGTATGGCATAAGAGCAAGATGACGTGCTCTCTTGATTGCTACTGTAAGAGCTCTCTGGTGCTTTGCACAGTTTCCTGTGATACGGCGTGGAAGGATTTTTCCTCTCTCAGAGATGTATCTCTTTAATTTGTTTGTATCTTTGTAATCAATGACATTGTCTTTTCCACAGAATACGCAGACTTTTTTTCTTCTACGCATTGGTCTTCTCTTCATTGATGAACCATCAGCTGATTTATTGTAAGCCATTTTTGTTACCTCCTTGAATATTTGTCCTCGTGGACACTACTAATTGAATGGAAGCTCCTCGTCGATTCCGTCCGGAATGTTCATGAAGCCATCCCCAGCAGCCTGGCTAGGTGCAGGTCTGTCTGCCGGTGCAAATCCACCTGCATTTCCTGATGCGGCTGATTTGGACTCTGCAAACTCTGCATTCTCAACCACGACGTCAGTGGTGTATACCTTCTGTCCGTCCTTGTTTGTATAGCTGCCGGTCTGGATTCGACCCTCAACAACAAATTTTGTTCCTTTACGGCCAAATCTCTCAAAAAATTCTGCTATCTTTCCAAAAGCTACGCAGTTGATGAAATCCGTTGACTGCTCCTCTGCATTCTTGCTGTATCGTCTGTCTACTGCAAGTGAAAATCTTGCTATTGCAAGTGAGTTATCCCCCTGGGCATAGCGGATTTCTGCGTCTCTGGTTAATCTACCCATAAGTATTACTTTGTTCATAATACAATCTCCTATTTTCTTATACTATGCCTCGTCTTTTCTAACGCATAAGAAACGAAGAACATTGTCCATGATACGAACGTCCTGCTCGATTTCTGCTGGGACTGTTCCCTCAGCATCGAACTGGATGAAGTAATAAAAGGCCTCAGTCATGTGCTGAATCTCGTAAGCTAATCTCTTCTTACCAGCCTCCTCAACTTCTGTAACAGTACCGCCGGCACGTGTGATGTACTCTTTTGCCTTCTCGACTACTGCTGTTCTCGCATCATCCTCGATCTTTGCACTAACGACGAGTGCTAATTCATATTTGTTCATGCGAATGTTACCTCCTTTTGGTCTCTGGCTCATAAATCTGATTATGAGCAAGGAATTTTATATCACGAGTCTAGATAATAACATGAATCATGGTACTTTTCAAGGGGTTTTTACAATTTTTCTTTAATTTTTATCAGGTCGGGACATGCGCTGTTTCTATTACTCAAGCCTGCTTCTTCGTGAGGCCGCGGTCATTTTTCTCGACCAGCTTTCTCGGCACCATAACCTGGTGTCCGCAGCCCATGCATTTCAGGCGGAAGTCTGCTCCGACACGCATGATTTCCCACTCGCTACAGCCGCACGGATGCGGTTTTTTCAGTTTTACGATATCTCCTACTGCGTATTTATCCATCCTATATTCCTTCTCTACCTATATCTGCCATATTATATACTATGATATGAGGGTCAAAAGGTATTTTGCCCTCATACTACACCTCTATCTGCTCAAATACAGAGCCCAGTCCCTGCTGTATCAGAAGGTCTGCTCTTGCGTCCATCGGTGTGGTGGACTTGTTGATAAGCACGAGCTTGTTTCCGTTGTAATAGTCTATGAGGCCTGCCGCCGGATATACCGCAAGTGATGTACCGCCCACTATGAGCACATCGGCGTGACTGATGTAGTAGATTGCATCCTCAAGCGTTTTTCTGATTTAAGCCCTCCTCGTACAATACGACATCAGGCTTTACCGGGCCGCCGCACTTTGGACATTTGGGCACGTCTGTCGAGTGGAGGATTTTCTCTGCGCTTACAAACTGTAAGCATCTCTCACAGTAGTTTCTCAGCACACTGCCGTGCAGCTCCATTACATTTTTGCTGCCGGCCTTCTGGTGCAGTCCATCTATGTTCTGCGTCACAACGCCCTTAAGCTTTCCTGCTTTTTCAAGCTCTGCCAGCTTGTAATGCGTAATGTTCGGCTCTGCATCAAGACAGAGCATCTTGTCACGGTAGAATCGGTAAAACTCCTGCGGATGCTTCCTGTAAAATGTATGGCTCAGGATGGTCTCGGGCGGATAGTCATACTTCTGATTATAAAGTCCGTCCACGCTTCTGAAATCAGGTATGCCACTCTCGGTTGATACACCTGCTCCGCCGAAAAATACAATATTGTCCGAAGCCTTTATCCACTGCAAAAATGTTTCTACACTGCTGTCATTGTTACCCATATGTATCCATCCTTTCTTCTTTTTTTCTTTAAATTGCTGCCTATTATTTTTTGAGCCACACTTTTATAGCTTTCGCACCAGCTTGTCCACATCTGCATTCAATCCAAGCACCATCACTGCATCGTCTGCCTTGAACACATAGTCCGGCAGCGGAAGCACGCGATTCTTTCCGGCTTCCTTTACTGTAACGATATTTACATTGTATTTCTGACGCACATTATTTTCCATGATGCTCTTTCCTACCCAGCTTTCAGGTGGATTTATCTCGTAGATTGAGTAATCATCGTTTAATGCCACATAATCAAGCACATGGTTGGCGCTGTATTTCTTTGCCACTCGTTCTGCCATGTCGCGGTCAGGATAGATAACCTCATCCGCACCGTTTCGAAGCAGGAACTTGGCATGCACATCCCTGTTTGCCTTGCTGATGACGTATTTTCCGCCCATCTCCTTAACGAGACTTGTTATCTCAAGTGAGCTTTGGAAATTGGTGCCGATGCATACAAAAATCAAATCGAAATTGTTAATTCCGAGTGCTTTTACTACCTGTGGGTCGGTACAGTCACCTATCTGCACCTTGGTCACGTCATAGATTAAATCCCTGACCTTGGCCTCGTCCTTGTCCATCACCATAATGTCGTTTCCATTTTTTATCAAATCCGCACACAGATGGTGTCCGAATTTACCCATTCCAATAATTAAAATTGATTTCATTGCGTTTCTCCTTATCCTTATCCAATGATAACTTTTTCCTCCGGAAGCTCTATATTGGCTTTATCCGGTCTATGCACAAACGAAAGCACAAATGTCATGCTTCCGATTCTTCCACAATACATCATAATTATGATAATTATGCGTCCTACTGTATTTAAATCTCTTGTGATGCCTGTTGTCATGCCGACCGTACTGATTGCAGAGTATACCTCAAACAGTACATCGTCCATCTCCATATTGGATGTGGCAAGTATAGCTATCACCGCTGTAAGTCCAAGCACCAGATTGATGATAAGCACCATTCCGGCCTTTTTGATTACCTCACTGCTTATTTTCCTGCCAAACACATTGCAGCCGTTGCATCCTCTCAGATACGAAACAATATAGATTATCATGACCGCCATGGTTGTGGTTTTGATTCCACCGGCTGTCGAGCCCGGGCTTCCTCCTATGAACATGAGCACTATAGTCAAAAGCTTGCTCTCCGGTGTCAGTGCTGCTGTGTCTACTGTATTGAAGCCTGCCGTTCTCGCCGTAACTGAGCCGAATAACGATGCAAATACGGCACCCGGTGTGTCCATGCCTGCTATGGTATTTGTTTTTTACAAAAATATACATAAACAGTCCGCCGCCGAATACGAGTATCAGTGTGGTTGATATTACTATCTTGGCGTGGAGCGAGTATCTGCTAAGCTTAAACTTTTTGATTCTGACCTCATTCCATATGGTAAAACCGATACCACCTATGATGATAAGCAGCATAATTGTGATATTGACTAACGGGTCTGCGGCATATTTTGTAAACGATGAGTACTCCTCGTTTATGCCCATCAAATCAAAGCCCGCATTGCAAAATGCAGATATCGAGTGGAACACCGAGAAATATATGCCTCTTAATATGCCAAAATCCGGTATGAAGCGGATTGCTAAAAGCACCGCTCCTATGCCTTCGATAAGGAAGGTTCCCCTTATTATCACGCTGAAAAGCCTAACTATTCCACCAATCTCGAGTGCATTGACGCTCTCCTGCATCAGATCCCTCTGTCTGAGTCCGATTTTTTTGTGCAGAAGCATGGAAAATGCCACACCGATTGAGATGAAGCCCATGCCTCCTATCTGAATCAGCACCAGAATCACGAGCTGCCCTATAATACTCCAGTGTCTGAAAGTATCAAACACAACAAGACCTGTCACACAGGTTGCGCTTGTTGCCGTAAAAAGTGAGTCCAGAAAATTAGTCCATTGTCCGTCTCTTGAAGAAAACGGAAGGCTCAGCATTATTGCCCCTGATAATATTGTCAGAAAAAAGCCAACTGCGATGTATCTGAACTCTGACAGGTTCTTATGTCGTTTTTTTATGTCATGTTTTATATCGTTCATATCCAATCCTAACTATTTGCTGCAGAATGTATTATTGTCAGCTTACAGAAGCTGTTTGTATATATCCCTCTTGCTGACACCTCTGTCCTTTGCCACGAGCTTCATGGCTTCCTTCCTGTCGATGCCCTGTGACTCATAGTGTGCCATATGCGCTTCAAGAGGCATGGCTTCCCAGCTTTCCTGCTGCTCCTTTGCTATTTCAGCCACGTTTCTGCCACAGATTACAAGCACATATTCACCTCTTGGCTCCTGTGTCCTTGAACGCTCCAAAAGCTCCGAAAATGTAGTCTGCACCTTTTCCTCGTGCTTTTTCGTAAGCTCCCTGCACACGGTAAGCTCTCTGTCCCCGAGCGCATTGTAAAGCTCTGTGACTGTCTTTATAAGATGATGAGGCGCCTCGTAGATGATGATTGTCCGAGTCTCGTTTTTAAGCTCATCAATGACGCGCGCGCGTTCCTTTTTATCCCTCGGCAAAAATGCCTCAAACGCAAACCTCCTGGTCGGCCTGCCCGACATGGTGAGCGCTGTAATGCACGCTGCTGCCCCGGGAAGCGAGGTAACAGGCACGCCCTCCTCGTAGCAGATGCGCACAATGTCCTCACCCGGGTCAGAAATGCCGGGTGTTCCTGCATCAGTGATGAGGGCTATATTTTTGCCCTCCTTAAGCTTTGCCACAAGCTGGTAGGCTTTATCTATCTTGTTAAACTCATGATAGCTCGTCATGGGTGTCTTTATCTCAAAATGATTGAGCAGCTTTATGGAATTTCTCGTATCCTCCGCTGCGATGAGGTCTACCTCCTTAAGTGTGCGCAGCACACGAAATGTGATGTCCTCCAAATTTCCTATCGGAGTTGCGCACAGATACAGTGTTCCTGTCATATGATTCTCCTGTTATTTTCCGTTATTCCGAGGCTTATCGCCATATATCTCATATATCTCATCCGTGTATACATTAGGCTCCTTGTATACAACTAACGGTTTTTCGATGGTTATACGGCTTTTGCCGCCCTTTAATCCCTCTATGAGCACCATGTTTGGCTCCCTGTCCGCGTATGGATGCACAAGGCGCATGCGCTTTGGCTCGATATGATATTTCATCATCGTGCTAAAGATCTCTGCCAGCCTGAATGGTCTGTGAACCATGTAAAAACGCCCATTGAATTTAAGCATTTTTGCGCTCTCCCTGACTATATCGTCAAGTGTACACCTGACCTCGTGGCGTGCTATCGTCATGGCATCGTCTGCATTTTTGATACCGTGCTGACCTATCATATACGGCGGATTTACCGTCACCACCTCCACGGACTCTCGACCGAAAATCTCCGATGCATTGCACACATCTCCCTCTTCTATGGTCACTTTGTCCTCAAGATGGTTATATTTCACACTTCTTTTCGCCAGGTCAGCACACTGAGGCTGAAGCTCGAGTCCGCTGTAATGCTCTCCGTTATTCTTTGCCTCAAGAAGTATCGGAATCACACCGTTTCCGGTGCACAAATCCACAGCTCTCTCGCCGCGCTTTACCTTTGCATAGTCAGATAAAAGCACAGCGTCTATGCCGAAGCAGAACAGCTTTGGATCCTGTATGAGCCTATAGCCCTTGCGGCACAAATCGTCTAGTCGCTCATTACTGTGTATCAGTGCTTCCATTGTCTTTGTCCCTGTTGTAATCTTTATTATACTCTTTATTATAGTTTTTGTTCTTGTAATCCTTGTTGCGGTTGTATTTCTGCTTGTTTGGTTTGTTTTTGCCGCCCTTGTACGGCTTTTTGTAACCGTCCTTATTTTCTCTGCCGGCATTTGCAGCATTTACTTCATTTGTCTCATTTGCAGAAGCTTCCGCTGCCTCTATGTCCGCCCTGTACGGACGTCTTTCTCTGTTGTCACGCTTATCACGGCGCTCGCGATATTCATTTTTGTTGTCCCTGCTGTCACGGTTTTCCCTATTGTCGCGGTTGTCACGGTGTCCACGGTTTCTCTGCGGTTTCTCCTGTGACTTGTCCTCCATCGTCTCGTCGCCGCTATCCTCGAGATCCTTGAGCTCGCGAAGCTCCTCCTCGGTGAGCTTTACATCCTTTTTCTGGCGCGGCTTTAAGCGCAGATCATCTACAGTGTACTCACGAAGCTCCTTCTCCTCGCCGTTGTCAATGACAACACGCACGAGCTGCCTGAGCACGCTGACTGACTTGACCTCTCCGATGATTCCATCAGGTGTCTTGACCTTTTCTCCTACCGACGGCATTCTGCTGTTCAGATACTCATATGTATCCTGCTCATACTTGAGACAGCACATAAGCCTTCCGCATACCCCTGATATCTTGGTCGGATTGAGCGAGAGATTCTGCTCCTTTGCCATCTTTATGGAAACAGGCACAAAATCTGCCATATAAGAATGACAGCAGAGCGGTCTGCCGCAGATTCCGATGCCGCCCATCATCTTGGTCTCATCCCTGACACCGATCTGACGAAGCTCTATTCTCGTGCGGAATACCGCTGCCAGATCCTTTACGAGCTCTCTGAAGTCAATTCTGCCGTCCGCTGTAAAGTAAAACAGCAGCTTGTTTCCGTCAAAGGTATACTCTGCATCCACCAGCTTCATCTCAAGTCCGTGCTTGATGATTTTCTCCTTGCAGATGGCAAATGCCTTCTTTTTCCTTTTCCTTATTTCTCTCAACCGTTTTCTCATCCTCGTCGGTTGCCACTCTGATGACAGGCTTAAGCGGTGAAACCACCTTATCATCATCCACCTCCTTCGGCGGAATGAGGACAGTTCCCATCTCTATGCCTCTTGCTGTCTCCACGATAACATGCATTGCCATGTCGAGGTCGAAATCAGCCGGATCAAAGTAATATATTTTGCCTGCTGTCCTGAATCTGATACCAACTATTTTTGTCATGTGATTAGTTCTCCTTTATGGTCATAAGCAGCAGCTCAATTACCAGGTCAAAATTGACGTTTGCGTTAATTCTTATCTTCGCCTTCTCAAGTGCCTCAAGTATTGCCTCGATTCCCTGATAGGAATGCTTTGCTGCCTGTTTCTTTATATCATAGACCTCATCCTTGAATATGAGTCCGTTAACATCGTTTGTCGCCTTCATATACAGCACATCTCTGTACCACACCATAATCAGGTCAAAATAATCCTGCACCTTAAGCTTGTACTCAGCTATCTGCTTTACCGCTGCACCCAGCTCGTAGAGATCTATGTCATCGAGGCGCTTTATAAGCGACAGTGCTGACTCCTTTAGCTCGTTGAACTCATCTGATGAGGCGAGCTTAACAGCCTTTCCGACGATGCCCTGTGCAAATGCGGCACTGATATCTGCCTGATAATCCGGAATATGCTTTTCGTTCATCAGGTATGCCTTTATCACCTCGTCCTTTACCGACTTCATATTGAGTGTGATGCAGCGCGACCTGATGGTCTGCAGAAAGCTGTCTGCATTGGTGGTGAGAAGCATGATGACCGCATATGCCGGTGGCTCCTCAATGGTCTTTAAAAGCGCATTCTGCGCCTGCTGGTTCATTTTTTCAGCCTCATCCACTATGTAAATCTTGTATTTACTGCTGTACGGCTTTATCACTATATCGTTGTTGAGCTGTGTCCTGATGTCGTCAACCGATATGTTGTTGGGCTTTTCATGGCTGACATATATGATATCAGGGTGATTGTGGTCATCTGCCTGATGGCACGATTTGCACTCTCCACAACCGTCTGTGCCCTCCTTCTCACACTGCAGTGCCCTGGCAAATGCCTCGGCTATCATCATTTTGCCGGACAGCTGTGGTCCGTTTATTATATATGCATGTGAGACCTTTCCCATTGATATGGCATTTTGCAGATGCTCTATTATCTGCTCATTTCCTACTATATCCTTAAATCCTGCCATAGCTGCTGCCTCCTTATTCGTTTCCGGTTACATTTATGTGCAGGCCGTAACCATCATCCTGCTCTGCAATTAAGAACTCTGTCGTATGTATTCTGAAATCTCGGCAAGCACAGTGTCCATATCATCATTTACGAAACGGTGTGTAATACCCGCCTCACGCAGCTTGTCCTCAGAGAAATCTGATGCGTCTGCCAGAAAACGGCGGCACATCTCCTCATATTTAGGCACCTGCTGTCCCTTTTCCCGGTGAATGGCGCGTATCAGACGGTCGCCGTCCTCCACCTCCACGTAGATTGGCAGTACCTTGTCACTGCCAAAATAATCGCGTATCTTTGTGTAAGACTCCAGTGTTCCGACTGTCAGATAGCTTTTGCAGCGAAGGTCTATATCATCATCGTTTACCGTGAAATACTTCCACACGCCGTACACCGTATTGTACTCGCGAAGCTCTATGATACGCCCCTGTGCACTGAGCCTTTTTACATCCTCTTCATTGCAGAAATGATAGTCCTTATCCTGTGTCTCTCCGTCCCTTATCGGACGAGTGGTATACGGGATAATCCTGCTAAGCATGAGTGAATCATCCTGCAGTATTTTGTTGTATATAGTGTCCTTGCCTGATGCACTTTTTCCCATCACGCAGAAAATCTTACCCATCTGTAAACCTCTTAATATTGTAATTAGTATAAATACGATTGTTTGCTATGTCAAACTGTTGCTTACAGCACAGCAACAAACTTCCACATATTGGCATCCGGATCAAAATACAGGCCATCCACTTCAAGACCTGAATTTACAGCCTTTATTACATCATCTATGAGCTTGTCGTTCATTATCTCTCCCGGCACCACAAGCGGTATCCCCGGCGGATATATATTTATAAAGGCACCGCTCACCTTCCCGCTTGCCTTAAAGGCATAGACCGCCTGATGGTCTGCATCATATGCATCATACATTTCCATTGCGGCAGGCAGCTTTTGATATATATCTGTGTCCATTTTGACCGGCAGGTAAAATTTATGTACTACGCCCTCCTGCTTTAATATATCATAAAACTCTTCAAAATCAGACTTATATTTTTCGAGCTGGCTGTCTATTTCAATCAAAGCATCCGCAAGCCTGTCAAAGCCCTCATCCGTATCCATGACAGATGCCAGCGCCAGTACATAATTGCCCGCCGCCATCTCAAGCTGCAGCTCATATTTCTTGAGCAGAAGCTCAAGCAGCGTATGTCCATTCATAGCCTCTTTCGTAAATATAATAATCTTTGACTCGTCAAAATCATATGCCTCATCAGCAGAAAAATCACTTTTTCTGACCACGTTCAGATGCGAAAGTCCGCTGACCTTCTGATAAAATCTGTCAAGTTTGCTCCTAAGCTGTGCAAATGCTGTCTCTTTATTATCGCGCACATAGTGTATGCAGCGCTCTATGCCTGTCATAAGCACATATGACGGTGAGCTTGTCTCATAAATGCCGAGAAACTTCTCCACTGCTCCTTCACGCATCCCACCAAGCAGCAGAAGCGCTGTCTGTGTAAATGCCGGAAGCGTCTTGTGCAGGCTCACTATGACCGCATCAGCCCCGAGTGCTATGGCATTTTGAGGGAATCCGCCTCCAAAGCCAAAGTGCGCGCCATGTGCCTCGTCAACTATGAGCAAAGCTCCATGTGCATGTGCCACAGATGCTATTGCAGCCACATCGGAAACCACACCATCGTATGTAGGCGAGGTTATCACAACCGCTTTTATGTCGGGATTTTCATCAAATGCCACCCTTATCTGTGCCTCGGTTATCTGCCCCTGCAGCCCTGTCCGTGTAATTTCAGGGTATGTAAACACCGGGTGAAGCTGCCTTAAGTAAAGCGCATGATACACCGCCTTGTGACAGTTCCTTGCTACAAGCACCTTGTCTCCCCTTTTGGTGGCCGCAGATATTGCTGCCAATATACCGCAGGTGCTTCCGTTTATGAGAAAATATGCACGCTTTGCACCGTAAAGTGCCGCTGCCTCAGCCTGCGCCTCCTTTATAATGCCCTCAGCGTGGTGCAGATTGTCAAAATTGTCTATCTCTGTTATATCAATAGCATACGGGTCCAGCCCTGAACCTATATCACTGCCACGGCGCTTATGCCCCGGCATGTGAAACGGATAAATATTTGATTGTGAATTATTTATCAGTTCTTTTTCCATTTAAGTACCTTGCTTATCGGCTAAAAGCCTCTCAGCATCACGTAATCCAAGCTGATACAGGCTCTCAAGCTTATTAGGATCCTTTTCTACCTTGCTTATTTTAATGTGCTCCGACGGCCTTAACACCTCGGCAATTCCCTGCTTTTCAAGCTCCTTAAGATGCTCAAGCTGATAATTGTACATGATATGCCTGTTTGAAAATGCCTCATAAAACCTCGGAAAACGCTTTTTGTATACCGATGTAAAAACCCTTGGCATAGGTCTTTTTATATAGTCTGCTGGCTTTGTCAGCACGACAACCACTCTGTCATATCCCATATCAAGCATATGCTCATATGGGATACTGTCCGTCACCGCACCATCCAGATACCACTCATTCCCCAGCTTCACAGGCTTTGACACTACAGGCATGGAGCCCGATGCCCTGAGCACATCCATCTGGTCAAAGACACTCTTTATCTGCACATATTCAGGCTTACCTGTCCTGATATTCGTCACAACCGCATAAAATGGGATATCCGACTTCTTATATTCCTCATCATCAAACGGGTCAAGCTCTCTTGGTACGGTATCATAGGCATATTTCGTGCTCACTATGTTTTTCTCCCGAAGAAGCGGCCTGATACCCATATAATTTTTGTCACTGTTAAACCTCTTATTGTATCGTATAACCCTGCCACGCTGCTTTGACAGCAGGTTCACTCCAAAAAGTGCTCCCGCCGAAACACCGATAACTGCATCAAAGCTAATATCATGGTCCATAAAACAGTCGAGTACTCCGGCTGTATACATACCTCTCATGGCTCCACCCTCAAGCACGAGGGCGCATCTTTCATCACTCATTTCTGCCTCCAATTATAATGTCATAATAAAAAATGTATTAATATTTATGTCGGCCGCTGAACTTCAGATTATCTCTCCTTCTGCGCCGTTTTCTTTCAAGCTTGTGCTCTCTGAAGCGCTCGCGCTGCTCCTTCTTAATGCTCCATTTGTGTTTCAACACATATATATTGTCTGATATTCTTCTAAACATGAAAATACTCAGAATAATCACTGCGATAAGTACGAGCACCCAGAGAAAATATACCGGCTTTATCCTTATTATATCACTTTCCAAATTCTGTCTGCTGTTCTCATCAAAGTACGACAGATCGACCTTTGCTCCTGATTTCAGCAGATCCACACAGCCTACCACATGATCACAATACTTATATCTGACCGTAGCAAGAGCATCCTTATTGTCGGACTTCATGTCAGCAG
>ENA-OQJV01000066-OQJV01000066.1-human-gut-metagenome-genome-assembly--contig:-NODE-66-length-16315-cov-1.801396_pt1 | contig 16315 bp, 16 predicted proteins | sample MGYA00242616_ERZ504783 | MGnify/ENA primary metagenome ERZ504783 (study PRJEB26092, sample SAMD00036360) | human gut metagenome | host: Homo sapiens | study: EMG produced TPA metagenomics assembly of...
TTGACTTGACAATTAGGGTTCAATATCAGGCAAATTCTTGTCAATAAAATCAAGTGCAGCTAAGCGATACTGAAAGGTTGAAGGTAGGAGTTCGGGATGTGCTGTGATGAAAACAATACTTGCATACGGATCTCGCTCACGAATCTGTTGAGCAACCAATATTCCCCCTTCGACATCACTGTCAGATCCAATATCTAGAAAAAACAGTAAATGCGAGCCCCTTTCCGTAATACGCTCTAATAATTGATTGGGTTTATCGTATAAATCAACCTTCCCAATTCTTAAAATATATATTTGTTTAGACTTGTGGATAGCATCCTCAAGACGAGCTTGTTGAAAATAATCTTCTTCTAAAACAAAAATATCTAACATAATTGAACACCTCTAATTACAACATCCTTATTCTATAACTTAAGATGCTAGTTACTCATAGAACGAATCCTATACTTTCACCTTGATTTTATAACTTTCGCTAATTTACAGCAAATGTTTCTAAAGCATATTGAACAATATATTGATTCAACTCTTGAAACTAAAAAAACACCACCCTCAAAAGAGAGTGATGTTACAACTCTTAAGAAATATCCACATAGCGTCTTGCACCACTATAAGTCGTATAAGATAACCATGTGTGTCCATCGGCTGTAAGGACCTTGTCATAGCGAACGGACATGCCTTTATCATAGTAGGCTAACTCTGGACTAGCAACACTTGGTTGAGCCTTGATAGAGCTAGGTTTGGTAAAGGTATAAGTACCAGTTGCAGCTAGGCTTGGACTTGCTGGTTGAGCAACTGCTGTTGCCTTACCATCAATAGCAATGTAACGACGGTTGCCTCCATGGCTAACATAAGAGAGCCATGTGTGACCATCTGCAGTCACCAATCTGTCATAGTTAACGGACATACCAGTATCATAGTAAGCCAACTCTGGACTCGCTACACTTGGTTCTGCTTTAATGCTAGAGCGTTCTTTGAAAGTATAGGTACCAGATGATGGTGTACTTGGTTGAACAGGTTGTTCTACAGGTTTAGTCACACTCGTTGGTGCGATAGCCACATAGAAACGATGTCCTGAATAGCTGAGATAAGAAAGCCATGTATAGCCATCATTATTGACAACCTTGTCATAGTTGACTGACATGCCAGCATCGTAGTAGCTAACATCAGGGTTGTCTACCAAAGGTTGAGTCTTGATGCCAGTACGAGCGGTAAAGGTATATGAACCTGAAGCTGGAAGATTGTGGCGAGTTGCATTTTGAACTGGAACAGTTGTGCTAGTGCCTCCGATACCTACCATCTTACCATCTTGAACATAGTAGAGATGAACAATGTATTCGCCTGCTTCGGCCTTATGGTCGTTAACATTGATGCGAACCTTGTAGCTACCATCACTTTGTCTGTCAGCTTGGTGCCATACAAGATCATCTTGGCCGTCTTTAGCTGTCCAAACTGGAACACTCACACCTTGGATAGCCTTGTCACCACCAGAAACATTAGTGATATGAACGTCGAAACCAAGGTTAGAGAGGTTTTCAATACTGATAGTGCCACTTGGTTTGCTTTCTTGTTGAGCAAGTTTTGCCACAGCTACATAACGGCGGTTGCCATTGTAGCTGAGGTAAGAAAGCCATTGGTAACCATCACCACTGACAATCTTGTCGTAGTTGACTGACATACCAGCATCATAGTAGGCTAACTCTGGACTTGCCACACGAGGTTCTGCCTTAATGCCAGTGCGTTCTTTGAAGGTGTAAGTTCCTGAGTCAGGAAGGCTATAGCTAGTAGTTGTATGCGTTTCTTCAACCTTGGCAGGAACTGTGTAAGCTGTGCCACCCACACCAACTAATTTACCATTAGTTTCAACATAGTAGAGATGAACATTGTAGAGACCACGTTCATTCTTATGGTCACTTAGACTGACGTTAACCTTGTAGTTGCCATTGTTAAGACGAGTTGCATTGTACCAAATGATATCATCTTGGCCATTCTTTTCAGACCAGATTGGAACAGATACCCCGAGGACACCGTTTTGGTCTGAAACATTACTGATAACTACACTAAAGTCACCATTGTCATGACTTTCAATAGCGATATCGCCTCTTGGTTTAGCTACAGCCTCTGCAACAGCACCTAGGTCGACATAACGACGAGTACCACTGTACGAAGTGTAAGAAATCCAACGGTGGTTGTCCGCAAGCAAAGATCTATCGTAGTTGACTGACATGCCTGGATCAAAATTGAACTCAGTCTTGGCAGTCAAGCTAGGTTGGTTCTTCACATCTGCAGGTTTAGTGAAGTAATAAGTACCACGTTCAGGGATAGTTTCATCTCTAGTCGCTTCAGTAGTGCTACTAGTGTTTTCGGCCTTCAAAGCTGCGATATCAGCGTAGTAGCGTTCATAATCGTAACCAATGTAAGAAATCCATTGGTGATTATCTTTCTTCAAGACCTTATCATAGATAACATGGTCGCCTGCACTAAAGACGAAAGTAGGTTTGATATCCATGATTGGAGCTGTACGAATTTCAGTTGTGCGACGGAAATAATAGGTACCGTTCGATGGGATGTCAAGAGAGCCATCAGCAGTCACAGGACCATCTACACCTGGCTGACTAGCATTAGTTAAGACAGTACGAAGACTAGTATCGACAGCTTCACGGTCAGTACCTCTAACTTCTGCTACTTCTGAAGTTGCGGAACGGTTAGTCTCACTTGCTGCTTCAGAGCTAGCTACTGATGACACTTCAGAACGTGGAGTAGCCACTTCTGATCTAGAAACAGTAGCAACAGCAGATGCAGAATGAGCAACCTCTGCCGGTACTTCCAAAGAAGCAGCCTCGCTAGCTACTACACTACTAGCTTCAGAAGAAGCAACTTCACTGCTAGCAAGCTTAGGTCTTGGCGCTTCAGATCTTGAAGCTGGTTGATTGAGGACATCGGTAACAGCTTCTGAAGTTGCCTGGTCGATTTGAAGTGGTTCAGAATTATTTACAAAAACTTCATAATTCTTGCTGGTACTTGTGCTGTTGGCTTGTTCCTGAGCCAAAGCATGTCCACCAAGCATCAAGCTCGCACCAATCAAGACTGATGCAGCTCCAAAAGAATATTTACGAATTGAGTAACGTTGACGTTCCTTAACAACATATGCCTTTCTCATTTTGATCACTCTCACTTTCTAGGCTGTTTGATAAAACTTGGAACCGTTTTCACATTTCTATTATACTCCTTTGAAATATTTTTTACAATTATTTCAATATTATTACTAAAGTTTTTAAGAAAAAAAGAGCTGAACTTTCAGCTCTTCAATAATGTTTTTACTCTGCCCAGATACTATAGTCCTGAAGCGAACCGATATCATGCTCTTGTCCATCCTTTGACTCAGAAGCGGAAAGTTTTGTTCCACTAAACATATCCGTCTGATCTGGCTTAGCCAACAAATGAGAAACTTGCTCTAGAGCATCATCTCCAAAGAAGAGCAACTCTCCAGAAACTTCCTTGTTCAAAATTGTCATAAGTGCTTTATTGGAACTGATGTTTAATTCCCTAATTCTAAAAGTATTTGGGTCAGACAACTCTAGAAATACTGCATTAGATCTATTCCGAATACGAAGTCCATAATAATCTAATCTTTCATTTAGTCGATTTACTAAAATAGTCTCGTTTGTAAATCTGTTTATCATCTTTATCTACTCCACCTTGAATAGCAACTCCCGTCACGAACTTGCCAGTCTCAAAATCAAAGACCCTTCGTCGGCCAATTCTATCACGTTCTCCACCAGAATTAGTAATCAAAGTAGTTACGATAAGATAACTTTTCCCACTGATATCCTTGTCAAGATCCAGATCACTAACATATTCTTCAGGAAAATCCTTTCGTAAGATTTTCAAGACATCCCATTTTTTGTAAATCTTCTTGGGGTTAAAAGGGTTATAAATCATCACCTTGTAGTAATCCTTATCAGTGATGTCATAGTTATCCCTAATATCTTCACCCCTATGGTAGTATTCATCAAATAGTATCAGATAATCTTTAGTCAAGGCGACATAAGGTTTGTAGTTTCAGGAAGATACAGTACATTGTCCTGAACCGTTCGAATATCTCGAAGAGGAGTGGATCTCTTAATGGTTTCAATTTTATGTGAATAAGACTCTATGGGTTTGTGCCTATAAGCAAGATAGAAGCCAAGTAATGCTCCTAGAAGAATAATCACGATTCTCACTTTATCTTTGAAAAGTTCTTTAATTAAAGCCATCTACTCTTCCTCCCTTGGGATTATTACTGTTATGGCCTTACCATTTTGAACAAAAGACATACTATTATACACTGCCTGTGTTCTCGGACCTTCAAATTCGCTAATGCCATATTTTTCTTTCGCTTGATTACTTGGAGTTGTACCTAAAAGATAACCTCTCTGTACCATATCTGGACTAATGTTAAATGAACCATTATAAATAGCATCCCTAGGTGCATCAAGAATGGAATACAAACCAACAGGTGCTCCTTCATTAATAATACGGTTGAAAGCATCTTTACCCTCTTTCATCGCATTTTCAAAGGGATTTGATTGAAGCAATTCAAAAATACTCTCTTGCATAAATAAGATTTGTTTGGGTTCTTGGTTCGCATTTGCAGTATCAATACGTTCTATATAGGGACTGTAGTCACTCCTATAGTATTTCTCATAATACAATTCCTTAACGACCTCATTGTCCTTAAAAACCAGCTCTCCAATTTTGAATCAGTTCGATACTTTTCTTAGTTTACTTGTTTCAGAACCTATACTATAAGTATAAAAACTATATAAAGGCCCTGAAGCTAAATCGTAAGTTACGAGACTATTATCTAAGGCGTTAACACCAATCGGAAGCAAGGTTGAATTCGGATCATATAAAATGGCTTGAACATCCTCTCGAGATTTAAACTCTTTTCTTGTCAAGCTGACGTTTCGATATATCCATCTGTCAAAATCCTGAAAATTTGACAAGAGGTGTTCTTGTTCATCAATTGTTGTATCTGCTTTAGCTACCAAACCATCTACAAAACTAGTCTTACCATCTTCCTTGTATAAATCCAAAAGACTTTGGGTCTTTGCCTGATCATTACAAAAACTATCTGTAACTACCAATTGATAACTATCATCTTTAGCCATCTCAAGAAGTTTAGGATTTTGGTCATAAATCATTCTCGATGTACCATCAAAAGCCCCAACACTAATAGCAACACGTCCCGAATCTAAAGTATGAACATTAGATAAAAGATTACTACCAAGATTATGGATAATCCCAATAGTCTGAGGTAATAGCCTTTTACACTTTGTTCCTGTTTTGGGATAGTATCGATATCATAAAGGCTAGCGTCTGAAAAATTGCTTATTTGCTTTAATGTTTTATTATCCTTTGAAACCTCAAAAGTATAAGCAGGCTCACGATTTTTCCCGACCTTTGTGCCTTCAAAAGTAACAAGAACATAGGCTTTCTGATTCTCTTCATAAAGCTTTGCTTTAAGATTGCTAATCTCTTTACCTTTCTTTAACTCTGGTACAAACTTAAAAAGGTCTACCTCAATCGGTTGATTACTAGTATCATTAACATCATATATAGATAGTCGATAATATTGATTATCCTTTTGAGATGTTTTCTCTGTGTTTTTAAAAGAATCATGATAACGATAGTTTTGAGACATCATATAGTTATCGGAATATTGGATATTGCCAGTTGATTGGACAGCTAGAACATCAGGATCTGTTAATTTCACATAGGCATCAACCGAACTGAAACCTGTAACATAAGCATAACCATTTAAATACCGGTCAGTTTGTTGATTATGATAATTTTGCCACTCAATATACATCAGTGAAAAACAAAACGAGAAAAAGACTGTAATTATGAATATAAGCACATCGTTAAAATCCCTAACATTTTTATCTTCCATAATCCCCCCAAAGAATGTGAATCTATTAAAAAAGATAGGATTCTTCATCCTACCTTTTCAAGTTACTTTTATTGTATCACATCTTAGAGCTGTTCTGCTACTGCTGAAAGAAGATCTTGGATACCATTGGCATCGCTACCACCGGCCATGGCCATATCTGGCTTACCACCACCACGACCTGATACGATTGGTGCGAGAACCTTGATAACATTACCTGCGTGAACATCTTTAGACTTGCTTGCTACAAGAACATTAACTTTTTCGCCAATGTGAGCTGCAAGGACAAGGACGTCAGAGTAGTCTGCTTGTTTCCATTGGTCCGCGAAGGTACGAAGGGCACCTGCATCAGAAACTTCTACTTGGCTAGCAATGTAACGAACACCGTTAGCTTCTTTAACATCTTTGAAGACGTCACCAGCTGCAGCTGCAGCTGCCTTTTCTTTAAGCGCAGCATTTTCTTTTTGAAGGGCATGCAATTGCTCTTGAAGGCTAGCAACCTTGTTAGGCACTTCTTTCAATTGTGGTGCCTTAAGTGTTGCTGCGATTGCTTTGAGGGCATCTTCTTCTTCACGGTAAGCAAGGTAAGCTTCACGTGATGTCACTGCCAAGATACGACGTGTTCCTGAACCGATACCTTCTTCTTTGACAATCTTGAACATACCGATTTCAGCAGTGTTGGCAACGTGCGTACCACCACAAAGCTCAACAGAGTAATCACCGATTGAAACGACGCGAACATTCTTACCATATTTTTTCGCCAAAGAGGGCCATAGCTCCCATTGATTTAGCAGTGTCAATGTCTGTTTCAATAGTTGTTACTGGAGTTGCTTTCCAGATTTCTTCGTTGACTTGTTCTTCGATAGCACGCAATTCTTCTGGAGTTACAGCCTCAAAGTGAGTGAAGTCGAAACGCAAGAATTCTTGTTCATTAAGAGAACCCGCTTGAACAGCATGATCACCAACAATATTATGAAGAGCAGCATGCAAGAGGTGAGTTGCTGTGTGGTTCTTCATAACACGGTGACGACGTGTGTGGTCAATTTCAAGTTTATAGTTAGCACCTACAACAAGTTCACCTTCAACCTCAACAGTGTGAAGGGCTTGTCCATTTGGTGCACGTTGAACATCAACCACACGCGCAACAACAGTACCAGCTGCATCTGAGATCGTACCGTGGTCTGCTACTTGTCCACCCATTTCAGCGTAGAATGGTGTTTTTTCAAAGACAAGGAGTGCTTGACCAGAGTTAACACTATCATGACGAGCATCATCAGCAACGATAACGCTCAAACGGCTTTCAGCAGTTTCCGCTTCATACAAGAACTCAGATGGTTCAGTGATGTTGGCGAGGGTTTCATTTTGCATACCCATAGAACCACCTTTAACCACGCTAGCACGCGCACGTTCTTGTTGTTCTTTCATGGCAGCTTTGAAACCTTCATGGTCAATCTTGAAGCCTTCATCTTCAGCCAACTCTTCTGTCAATTCCACTGGGAATCCATAAGTATCGTAAAGTTTAAAGATATCTTTACCTTCAAGCGTATCTTTACCAGATTTCTTAAGGTTAGCAAGAAGCTCGTCAAGCATGCTTGAACCTGCATCGATGGTACGTGCAAAGGTTTCTTCTTCACGTTTAACGATTTTTTCGATAAAGTCTTTCTTCTCAAGAACTTCTGGGTAATAGCTTTCCATGATTTGACCAACAGTTGGAACAAGTTTGTACAAGAAAGCATCAGAAATGCCGAGACGACGGCCGTGCATTACGGCACGACGGAGAAGACGACGAAGGACATAACCACGACCTTCATTACCTGGAAGGGCACCATCACCAATGGCAAATGCCAATGAACGGATGTGGTCAGCAATAACCTTGAAGCTCATTGTGTCACCATCTGGATCATAAGTTTTACCAGACATTTTTTCGATTTCACGAATGATAGGCATGAAGAGGTCTGTTTCAAAGTTTGTTTTAGCCCCTTGCATCACGGCTACAAGACGTTCAAGACCTGCGCCCGTATCAATGTTTTTATTAGGAAGTTCCTTGTATTCTGAACGTGGAACAGCTGGGTCTGCATTGAATTGTGACAAAACGATGTTCCAAATTTCAATGTAACGGTCGTTTTCAATATCTTCTTCAAGCAAACGGATACCAATATTGTCAGGGTCAAAGTCTTCGCCACGGTCAAAGAAAATCTCAGTGTCTGGTCCTGAAGGGCCAGCACCGATTTCCCAGAAGTTATCTTCAATTGGAATCAAATGACTAGGTTCAACACCGCAAGCAATCCAACGGTTGTATGAATCTTTATCATCTGGATAGTAAGTCATGTAAAGTTTGTCTTTTGGAAAATCAAACCACTCTGGGCTTGTCAAAAGCTCATAACCCCATTCGATGGCTTCATCACGGAAGTAGTCACCAACTGAGAAGTTACCAAGCATTTCAAACATTGTGTGGTGACGAGCTGTCTTACCAACATTTTCGATATCGTTGGTACGAATAGCCTTTTGTGAGTTAGTGATACGTGGATTTTCAGGAATCACAGAGCCATCAAAGTATTTTTCAAAGTGGCAACCCCTGAGTTAATCCAAAGAAGGGTTGGATCGTTAACTGGAACCAAGTTAGCTGATGGTTCAACAGCGTGACCTTTTGATTTCCAGAAATCAAGCCACATTTGACGAATTTGTGCTGAAGTAAGTTGTTTCATTGTTTCTCCTTAATTAATTGTTTTTTATTTTGAGTTATTCTCGAGCATTTCCACATAGTCGATAGCGACACACAGCGAAATACCCAAAGAATAAAAGACAAGTCCACTAAACGAAGGGCGACGTGAACCGCGGTACCACCTTCATTCAATGAACTTGTCATTCTTATTTGTCTTTAATTGTGAACTTTGAGTAGCAAGTAACCAGATTCGTCCATGGCTCGCAGCGACCGCCATTTTTCTGTATCAGAAGCGATGATTACCAATCTCAAAGGGAAGGCTAAAAATGTCATGATATTAGAACTTTCAGCCACTCTCCATTTTAACGTGTTTTAGGTCTTAGGTCAAGCTGATAATAGCATTATCAACTCTATCATGTGATTTATTTGCTAGAGCTTGATGATGAACTTGATGAAGCTCCAGAACCAGTCACATACTGGTCAAGAATTGCGCTAAAGGCCTTGTCTACAACTTTAACATTATATTTCTTAAGGACCTTAGCAATCACTGAGTTAGTGAAGTTAGTATCAGATTTCTTACCATTGATGATAACCTTAGTCAAATCATCCTTATAGTTTTTCCAATCTGCATTTTTCTCAGATTTTGAAACAGTCTTGACGATGTAGTAAGTTGCAGCACCAGTTGAGCTGTTTGAAACAGTCACTACGTCAGAAACGGCATTAGCATCTTGTTTAAAGGCTGCTGTCAAAACATCTGCTGGAAAGTCTTGAGAAGCTGAGTTAACTGTCTTAGAAGTCACTTCCAAGCTGTTATCTTTAGCTACTTGTGAGAAATCTGCTCCTTCTGCCTTAGCTTCAGAGTCTACTTTATCTGCCACTGCTTTATCAGTAGTTGAAACCACTTGCACCTCTGTATTCGGTGTGTAGTTATCATAGGCAGCCTTGTAATTTGCTTCCGTCAAATCTTTCTGTGCGGCTTGGTTAACAGCGTACTCAACCAATTTTTGTGTACGGATTTGAGTACGGTATGACTCTTCTGTTTGACCATAGGCTGCAAGTACTTGTGAGAATTGATCTCCGTATTGTTCTGAAGCTTGCTTATAAGCTTTGTCAACGTCTTCTTTGCTGACCTTGCTACCATATTCTTTTTCAAGAGCCTTTTGCAAAGTTGCACTCAAAACACTTTGTTGTGTTTGGCTGCTACCTTTAAGTGAATCAAAAACATCACCGACAGTAACAGTATCACCTTTCATAGATACCAAAGTTGTTTCTTCAGTTGTTTTGTTACCTAGAGAAACATACATAGCACCTGCACCAACGAGAGCTGAAACAGCTACAAGGGCAAGACCTCCAAGGAAGCGACCACCTGAGCTTGGTTTACCAGCATCACGTGTCTTTTTAGTTTTTAGCACGTTTTGCTTTTTCTTTCGCTTTTTCACTGGCGAGGGCGATGCTTTCCTCTTCTTCTTTTTGGCGATCAAGATGCTCTTGTTCTGCGTCTTTGTCTGCTACAACCTCTTCAACAGTTTCTTCTGTTGACTCAAGGTTTTCATTTTCTTTAGCCATTCTATCTACTCCTTAAATTGTCAATATCCCTGTTATTATACCACACTTACTTAAATAATGCTTAATCTGGCAAGATAATATTTTCAGAATTTTTCCGAAGCATAAGAAGTCCGTCACTCATAGGTACCAAACTAGCAGTCAAACCAGGGTTATCTAAGGTCGCATCAAAAAGACGATGCAAACCACGGTAAATCGTACGCTGACCACGACGAACCTCCATGATGTCTTTGGCAATATCCCCCCCTTGGAAGATATCATCAAAGACAATGACACCACCTACCTTGAGACGTTTTAGGATTTCAGGCAGAAAGACGATATATTTAGACTTGGCTGAGTCCATAAAGACAAAATCATAGTCAGTGTCCAAATCTTGCAAAACTTCTGCTGCATCTCCTTCGACCAAGGTAATTTGTTTGCGACTGTCATACTTGGCTAGATTTTCCTTGGCAAAGCTAATCATTTCTTCATTACGATCAACCGTCGTAATCTGAGCATCAGGTGCATACTCAGCCATAAGAAGGGCTGAAAAACCAATAGCTGTTCCTACCTCAAGGATTTTCTTAGGCTGCAAGGTCTGCAACAAAAATCGGAAATAAGCAACTACTTCGTGCTGGATAATTGGAATATTTTCCTTACGAGCAAAGGCCTCCAGTTCAGCCAAATGCCCTTTATTTTCCTGAAGATGCGTTCGCATGTAGTCCATAATATCCTTGTTTACTACTGGGCGACGCATGTTGTGATTTGCGTTTTTACTATATGATTTAACCATGTGTTTTATTATATAAAAAATCCCTAGCGAGTGCTAGAGATTTTTCTTATCTATAAATCAAAACGTCATCATTAAGCTACTTGACGTAACCCCCTCTTTTTCAAGAGGTAGGAAATGACCAAAGCCACCACGTAAAGAGCGATGAAAACAAGCAAGGTCATCTGGTATGATTTTGTCAATTCGTAGGTTACGGATAAGAGCATTGGCCCCACTAAGGCCGCCATCGCCCAGGCAGTCAAAATATAACCATGAAGGGTAGCCAACTCCTTTGCCCCAAAGATATCGCTAAGGTATGGAGGAATCAAGGAGAATCCTGCCCCGTAGCAAGTCATCAGAACAGCCATCGCAACCACAAAGACAAGTGGCACTTGCAGGACAATTAGGAGGATGGCCATGACAATATTAACCACAAAAAGGAGAATAAAAGTCTTCGGACGTCCAATATAATCCGACAAGCCTGCCCACAGAAGGCGACCAAAACCATTAAAGATTCCCATAACACCTACAACAACTGACGCTGATTCCGCTGACATCCCAACCATATCTTGAGCCATTGGAGAAATAGCAGAGACAAGGGCTAAGCCACATGAAATATTGATAAACAGAATAAGCCATAACCAGTAGAAAGTTGATGATTTCAGAGCCTCATTAGCCGTAACTCCCTTGCTCAAATTAGCAACCTGACGGTTCGGACTCTTGTCAGCCAACAGTTGTGCTTCCTCTACACTTGGTCGTTTAATGAATTGTGAGACAAAAAGCATAACAACAAAATAAACGACTCCCAAGATATAAAAGGTCTGCTCAACACCACGTACCTGAATCAGATATTGAGCAATGGGACTGGTTAACAGCGAGGCAAAGCCAAAGCCCATAATGGCAAGGCCAGTCGCAAGTCCACGCTTATCAGGAAACCACTTAATAATAGTTGAAACAGGCGTAATATAACCTACACCCAGTCCTAGACCACCAAGAATACCATAACCAAGATAAAGCATCCACAGCTCTCCATGAGCAATGGCAACTCCTGTCAGAATGTTACCCCCAGCATAGAGAACGGTCGACATACTTCCAGTCACTCTAGGACCAAATTTTTCAACCAGACGTCCCATGAAAGCTGCAGAAAGCCCTAGACAAAAGATAGCCAATGAAAAAGCAAAAGAAACTGAAGATTGATCCCAGCCAGTCTGGGCCATAATAGGATTACGATAGATACTCCAAGCATAGGTAGACCCCAACATGAGATGGAGTAAGACACCACACGTTGCTACAAGATAACGATTGGTTGTTTTCACAAAAACCTACTTTCTATTTCTGAACATTGTTCACTTATAAAACATAAAACGTTAGGTTTTTAGTCTATCATGAATATAAACTAGGGGCTATAAATATGCTCATTAACTCATTTCCAAATCAATTAGAGCTTTTATTTTAGTAAACGTTCGTTTTTTAGACATAAAAAGAATCATCCTGATTCAGAATGATTCTCTCATATGGTAACTTCTTTTTACGAAAGGTGAACACCTTTTTCAACCAAGGCTTCCAATTCAACGAGACGGTCTTCAAAAACTTTGAAGGCAGCATCCAAGTAGTCGGTATTGGTCATATCAACACCAGCTTTCTTGATAACTTCCAAAGGATAATCTGAGCTTCCCGCCTTAAGGTAAGTAAGGTAAGCTTCTTTATCTTCTTCAGTACCGTGAACAATTTTTTCAGCCAAGTAGCTTGCCGCAGCAAATCCTGTAGCGTATTGGTAGACATAGTAGTTCATGTAGAAATGCGGAATACGTTCCCACTCAAACTGAATTTCGTAGTTATCTTCAGCTTTAAGGTTATAGTATTTCTCATTGAGGTCTGCGTAAAGCTTATTCATGAAGTCCGCTGTCAAGATTTGACCAGATGCATCTGCCTCATGAATAGCATGTTCAAACTCGGCAAATTGTGTTTGACGGAAGACAGTTCCCTTGAAACCATCCAGATAGTGGTTAAGAATAGCAAAACGTGTCTTGTCATCTTTGACCTCTTTAAGAAGCGTTTCTGTCAAGATATTTCATTGGTTGTAGACGCAATTTCCGCCAAGAAGATTGGGTAATCTCCGTAAACATATGGTTGAGTCTGCCGTGTGAACGTTGAATGCAAACTGTGGCCAGTCTCGTGAACCAAGGTAAAGAGATTGTCCAAAGTATCTTGCCAGTTCAAAAGCATGAAGGCATTGGTATCATAAGCACCACCTGAGTAGGCACCTGAACGTTTTCCTTTGTTAGGGTGAACGTCAATCCAACGTTCCGTAAAGGCTGCATGAACCCCTTTACTATACTCTTCACCAAAGATTGCCAAGACTTCTTCTGCTTTCTTGAGGGATTCTTCATAAGTAAGAGCAGTTTCAGTCTCAGAAAGTGGTGTATAGACGTCATACATCTTAAGCTCGTCAAGCCCCAAGACCTTCTTACGCAAATCAAGGTAACGATGCAAAAGTGGCAAATGCTTGTTCACTGATTCCAAGAGTGAGTCATAAACACTCTCTGGAATAAAGTTAGCCGCAAGTGCTGCATGACGTGCCGAATCATAGTGACGAACTTTAGCCTGGTAATTGTGAACCTTAACAACGCCTTGAAGTGTTTGTGCATAGGTATGTTGGAACTGCTCATAAGTTCCATACATCGCTTCATAGGCTCCCTTACGAATGTCACGGTCCTTAGATTCCATGAGAGTGATAAAGTTACCATGTGTCAACTCAACCACATCCCTTGACCATCTGATACCCATGGGAAGAGGATATCAGCATTATCCAAGACATTGAAGGTATCCGTTGGGCCGTTGAAAATATCACCGGCTGCTGCCAAGAGCTCTTCAGCTTCTTGAGAAAGAACGTGGTCCTTGTTTGCCAAAAGCGTTCGAAATAGTGATCATAAAGTCCAAGACCTGGCTCTTGTTCTTAAATTCAGCTAATTTCTATCATCCAAGGCCATAAATTCAGGCTCAAAGTAAGCAAAGGCTTCACTCAACTGTGAGTAAAGGTTGAGGCCTTAGCTTGGTACTCTTAGGTAAAGCCTACTGTTGTGTCTTGGTCATTTTTCATTGACGCATAGACATAGATTTTCTCCAAGCGACGCATAAGGCTCATATAAAGTTCTGTTGCCCCCAAGCAAGTTCTTAGCAGAATCTAAGAGATGACCTGCATAAGCACTAGCCTTCTTCAAATCCTGAACAGTGCTTTCATATTCAGTCTCCCAATCTGCATCTGTCGCAAAAATGGTCGTCAAATCCCATGTGTATTTCTCTTCTAAATGAGCACGATTGTCTGACATAATATTCTCCTTAATTGTATCTATTCTTTACTATTTTAGCATAAAAGGTGGGAGGGTAGAGAGTTTGTCGATAAGAAAAATGCCTTTTTCGATAATATTGCATAAAAAGCTTTTCAAAACCTTCAAGTGACTGTCTAATTTGTACAAAGCCCTGCTTAGATTCAGGAAATCTTACTTGTGGGGAAAAATCCTGATCAGACAGGCATAATAAATTCATTCCATTAAGATAGGCTTCTTCCTGCCTTCTCATCCACCTTGGATTTTTCCCCATTAATTCTCGTTGAATCACATGTGAGACCCTCTTTCGCTGAGTTACTTTATAAGTCTCAACCTTCTCTGCTTGATAAGGAAAACGTAAAACTGTCATGAGATTTTCGGTTAGTGGCCAGGCCTTAGTTAATAATAGACTTTCCCAAAAATATCCTCATAGATGAGATACTTAAGTCTAATTTCCTCTCGCTTCCAATCAAGCTCCCATAGGTGAAATCCTATCTTAGCCGTAAAATAGAGAAAGTCCCGCTGTAGGTCTGTTAAACGTCCATTCAACCAGAGTTCCTCACCCAAAAGCCAACGCACTTCGTAACCTGCTTGGTGATAGGCACATGTCCTCTCTCTCAAACGTTGCTGGGATAAACGAGAACACTGAACTTCTAGAGCCAGGGAATCGCCAACAAATAAATCTGCAATTTGCCCCAACTCGGACAAAACCTTTTCAATACTTACTTTTTCACCATGATTAACCAAAGATTTATATAAGGCTGCCTTAAGCGATAAATGTTGAGCCGATTCATTCTCCGAGAAGAACTGACAATCTTGCAAAGATTTATGAGCAAAATGTGGGCACATTACCTGGCCATGCCTCAATAGGACAACTCCCTGGCATCCAGGACAGCTATAGGATTCCTTACGTTTCAAACAGGTTTCTAGAGCTGAAACGAGGTTTCCCTCCTGATTTTTTTGCAATTAACATGACTCTCTCCTTCGTGCACTCTCTTACTTATTCGTAAAAGAATTCACAAAAATAAAAAAACATCTAGATTACTCTAGATGCATCCCCCATTCAAACTGAAACTTGCTCCCTGCTGTATGGAAACTTAGGTTTATAGGTGTATAGCTTAACCTAGGATACAAGTGCCACTCAGTCCATTCGATCTCTTTTCAACAATCTCGATACCTAAAGGAAAATCCCCCAACTTTCCTTGGTATCAGGATCTTGAAAACAGTTTCTATCCAACATAACCATTAAAAATAGTCAATGTAGCATAGACAGATGCTCTCACAAACATCTGATCAAATTCCGTCACTGAAGCATCATCCCAATATGCTTTTCACCCTTTTATTCCTCAATCCCACTAAAAACTTAATCCTTGAGTTGATAATGAGATAAAACAATTTTTAGACTTTTAACAAGTTAAAGTCTCTATTTACTAACATTGAACCACCATTTCCCTAGGTGCAGTTCAATACCAACAAACGCAAAACCGTGTTGGTCCAAAAATGGTTTCTAGTCAAGAGTATCTTATGATTGATAGTCAGTCAATCTGAAAAGCTTTCCCTCTAGCTTCTTGACGCAGAACGTCATACTGCTTACAAGATACTATTTTCTAGAAGAGTTTTGGCTAAAAACGCCACTCTCAAAACATACCACCTATCAGTCATTAGGTTTAGTCCACCTTCTGATAGGTATATTAGCAGTTACTGCTTTATTTTCTCTCCCTCTTCGCTTTTGAAGATTAGTCTCTACCGATTCTGCTGTTTTTGAATCTGTCGTTAGCTCTACACGGATTAAAAATACCGCTAGCTCCCGCTACGATGATGCTGATGTTTTAAATCGATTAATCTAATTTTTTTGCTGTTTAAATCTTCTCTTTTTAAATCATCACAATGAAACATTGGAATTTGATAACTTAGAATTCCAGATTCTAAGCTAGTCTTTTTTGATCAGGGAGTCACCCTTCCAAAAAACAACTCTTCCTAACACAATCTATTATACTTTATTATAATTTTTTGCAATTAATTTATTTCATATTTTTTGAAAATATTTTTAAACACTCTTTTTAGATAGTTAAAACAGTTACAAAAAC
>ENA-OQJV01000073-OQJV01000073.1-human-gut-metagenome-genome-assembly--contig:-NODE-73-length-15850-cov-2.151752_pt1 | contig 15850 bp, 20 predicted proteins | sample MGYA00242616_ERZ504783 | MGnify/ENA primary metagenome ERZ504783 (study PRJEB26092, sample SAMD00036360) | human gut metagenome | host: Homo sapiens | study: EMG produced TPA metagenomics assembly of...
ACTACATTAAAGGTACTCGAAAAGGACGAGAGATGATGCGAACTGTATGCGATTGATATGATATCGTGCTCCCTCATCAACTACGTGCAACACTTGAAACGAAAGTTGATTTCAGGTCTCTTTACAGCAGGACAGACCAACGGAACTTCTGGATACGAGGAGGCAGCAGGTCAAGGTCTAGTTGCTGGTATCAATGCGGCTCTTAAAGTTCAAGGTAAACCAGAACTTATTCTCAAACGTAGTGATGCCTATATTGGTGTAATGATTGACGATCTTGTCACAAAAGGAACCTTGGAGCCATATCGTTTATTGACATCACGCGCAGAGTATCGTCTCATATTACGTCATGATAATGCTGACATGCGCTTGACACCTATTGGTCGAGAAGTTGGTTTGGTTGACGATGAACGTTGGCGTATCTTTGAAATTAAGAAAAATCAGTTTGACAGCGAGTTGACACGTCTGTCAAAAGAAAAATTAAAACCTATTAAAGAGACGAATGAAAAAATTCAAGCTCTAGGCTTTAAGCCATTGACAGATGCCATGACAGCTAAAGAGTTTATGCGTAGACCAGAGATTGATTACGCCACAGCTACTCAGTTTGTAGGTCCAGCTGCAGAAGATTTGGACGCGAAGATAGTAGAGTTGCTTGAGACCGAAATCAAGTATGAAGGTTATATTAATAAAGCTTTGGATCAAGTAGCTAAGATGAAACGTATGGAAGAAAAGAGGATTCCAAAAAATATTGATTGGGATGCTATTGATTCCATTGCTACCGAAGCTCGTCAAAAATTTAAGAAAATCAATCCTGAGACCATTGGTCAAGCGAGTCGTATTTCAGGGGTCAACCCAGCAGATATCTCAATTCTGATGGTTTATCTTGAAGGTAATAATAAGGCCCGCAGGAAAGTAGACTAACGGTGCTAACACGTTTAAAAGCCTTTTAATTAAGGCTTTTTTATGTTATAATTGTTAGATTAAGAGGTTTTATATGAAAAGATTTCACTTTGCAACGATTCATCTTGTAATGATTGGGCTAATTCTTTTTGGAATTGCTACTATTTTTGTTCGCGTACTAAAATCGGAGTCTGCACTCATTTTTGCGCTTTTTATTATTATGGTAGTAGTTGTTGCCTTATTGCATTACCAAAAGACAACATATGAGTCCTTAGAAATAGAGCAATTAGATGAACTGAATCAGGATGTTGAAGATTCTTTGAAGACCCTTCTCGGAAAGATGCCTGTTGGGGTTATTACTTTTGATGAGAACGATCATATTGAATGGTTCAACCCCTATGCGAAGCTAGTACTTTCGGATGAAAATGGAAATTTCAATAAGCAGTTGATTGCGGATTTTATTTCCCAGAAACGAAAGGGGTCACCTTCGAATGTGATAACCGTTGGTGATAATAAATATGCCGCTTTTGTGGATTTTGACAATAAGTTGACATATTTTATTGACAATGTTTATGATCAAGATGAAAATGCTGATCCAAATATGACTCGTCCTGTTATCGGGATTATTTCAGTTGATAACTATGACGATGTGACGGGAAGTTTACCCGATGCCGATGTTTCAAAAATCAATACATTTGTGGCAGGGTTTATTTCTGAGTTTGCTAAGGCCAAGCATATTCATTATCGACGTATTGAAGGTGATCGTTTTTACTTCTTCACCAACTACAGTGTTTTGACAGAATTCATGGATCAAAAGTTTTCTGTTTTGGATGATTTCCGTCAGCAGGCTCAGGAGCGTGGTTTACCACTAACTTTGAGCATGGGAATTTCATTTGGTACGCTTAAGCATGATCAAATCGGTCAGGTTGCCTTGCAGAATCTGAATATCGCACTAGTTCGCGGTGGAGATCAAGCTGTTGTCAAGGAAAACGATGATCACAAGGAACTTCTTTATTTTGGAGGAGGTTCTGTTTCAACAGTAAAACGTTCTCGTACAAGAACAAGGGCCATGATGACTGCAATCTCTGATAAGTTGAAAACAGTCGAAAAAGTGTTTGTTGTCGGACATAAGAATCTCGATATGGATGCTCTAGGGGCAACTGTCGGTATGGCTCATTTTGCCAGTCAAATTGTTCGAAAAAGCTATGCTGTTTACGATGATACGGCTATGAATGCAGATATTGAGCGTGCAGTCGAACGGCTAAAAGAAGATGGTCAGTCACCTCTTATTACACTTTCAGAGGCCGAAGAGTTAGTCAACCAACATTCGTTGTTAATTATGGTTGACCATTCTAAAATCAATTTAACCTTATCTAAGGATTTTTATGATCGATTTAATGAAGTTATTGTTGTAGACCATCACCGTCGAGATGATGATTTTCCTGAAAATGCTGTTTTGACCTTTATTGAAAGTGGGGCGAGCTCAGCCTGTGAATTGGTTACGGAGTTGTTGCAATTCCAAGGTGCCCCAGAACGTTTAAGTAAAATCCAAGCCTCTATCCTTATGGCAGGTATCATGTTGGATACTAAAAATTTCTCAACTCGTGTGACTAGTCGAACCTTTGATGTCGCCTCTTATCTGCGTAGTTTAGGAAGTGATAGTGGAGAAATCCAAACGATCTCTGCTACTGATTTTGAAGAGTATCGACGTATCAATGAGCTAATTCTAGCAGGTGAACGTATTACAGATGATATCATTGTTGCCTCAGGTGATAATCCTAAATGTTATAATAATGTTGTGATTTCTAAGGCAGCAGATACGATGCTTGCCATGGCAGGTATCGAAGCAACTTTTGTTGTCGCTAGGACCAGTGATTCTACTGTGAATATATCTGCTCGAAGCCATAAAACGATTAATGTACAACGTATTATGGAGAAAATGGGTGGTGGAGGCCATTTCAACTTAGCGGCCTGCCAATTGCGAGACTGTAGTGTTGCTCAAGCAAAAAATAAATTGATTGAAACTATTATGGGAGAATTGGCTCCCAAGGAGGACTAAAATGAAAGTTATTTTCTTACAAGACGTTAAAGGTAAAGGTAAAAAAGGCGAAATTAAAGAAGTACCATCAGGTTACGCTCAAAACTTCTTGATTAAAAAGAATCTTGCCAAGGAAGCGACAAACCAAGCTATCGGTGAGTTGAAAGGTAAGCAAAAATCTGAAGAAAAACATGCAGCAGAGTTGTTGGCTGAAGCGAAGCAAGTTAAAGAGCAACTTGAAAAAGAAGAAAATCGTCTTCAATTTACTGAGAAGGTCGGACCAGACGGACGTACTTTTGGTTCAATTACAGCCAAAAAGATTGCAGAAGGACTTCAAAAACAATTTGGTATCAAAGTTGATAAACGCCATATTGAACTTGAACATCCTATTCGTGCGATTGGTCTAATTGAGGTTCCTGTAAAGCTTCATAAAGAAGTGAGTGCACAAATTAAACTTAACATCAAAAATAGTGCTGAGTAATTCGTTGACACTATAAGTAAATCTTGTAAAGGAGGGAATAATTGTGGCAGAAGCTCAAGAATTACGAGTGCAACCTCATGATTTAGTAGCGGAACAGTCTGTTCTAGGGGCTATTTTCATTAACCCGGAAAAGTTGATTACAGTTCGAGAATTTATCGAAGCAGACGACTTTTACAAGTATTCCCATCGTGTCATTTTTAAAGCAATGGTAACGCTGTCGGATCGAAATGATGCCATTGATGCCACGACAGTACGCACCATTCTAGATGACCAAGATGACCTCCAAAAATATAGGGGGTATTTCTTATCTTGTAGATTTGGTCAATAGTGTCCCAACATCTGCAAATGCTGAGTATTATGCTAAGATTGTGGCTGAGAAAGCCATGCTTCGCCGTATTATAAATAGATTGACAGAGACTGTCAACCAAGCATATGAGGGTGCAACTGAATCTGATGAAATTATTGCGAATGCTGAGAAAGCCTTAGTTGATGTCTCAGAGCATAGCAATCGTAGTGGTTTCCGCAAAATATCTGAAGTTCTTGATGTCAATTTTAATACTTTGGAGATGCGTTCACAGCAAACATCAGATGTTACTGGGTTACCAACAGGTTTCCGTGACCTTGACAAGATTACAACAGGTTTACACCCTGATCAATTAATTATTTTAGCAGCTCGTCCCGCAGTTGGTAAAACGGCCTTTGTGTTGAACATTGCTCAGAATGTTGGCACCAAGCAAAATAAAGCTGTTGCAGTCTTTTCACTAGAGATGGGGGCAGAAAGCTTGGTTGATCGTATGTTGGCAGCTGAAGGGATGATTGATTCCCATGCTTTACGTACAGGTCAATTGACAGAGCAAGATTGGAATAATGTGATGATTGCTCAAGGGGCATTGGCTGAGGCACCTATTTATATAGATGATACCCCTGGTATAAAGATTACTGAGATTCGTGCACGGTCTCGTAAATTGTCACAAGAAGTAGAGGGTGGTCTCGGTCTTATTGTGATCGACTATTTGCAGTTGATTACAGGGACGCGACCAGAAAATCGCCAACAAGAGGTTTCAGATATTTCAAGACAGTTAAAAATTCTGGCCAAGGAGCTTAAAGTTCCTGTAATTGCCTTGAGTCAGTTATCTCGTGGGGTTGAACAACGTCAGGATAAACGTCCAGTCTTGTCTGATATTCGTGAGTCAGGATCTATCGAGCAGGATGCCGATATTGTAGCCTTCTTATATCGTGATGATTACTACCGAAAAGAGGGTGAAGAACCAGAGAATGCGATTGAAGATAATACCATCGAAGTTATCCTAGAAAAAAACCGTGACTGGTGCGCGTGGAACAGTCAAGTTACTATTCCAAAAAGAATACAATAAATTTTCATCGATTGCTCAGTTTGAGGAATCATAATTTTCAGATTTAAGGAGATATATATACATATGAGTGATGCATTTGCAGATGTTGCGAAGATGAAAAACATCAAGGAAGCTATTAAGTCACATGAAGGTCAGCTAGTAGAATTAACCCTAGAGAATGGACGTAAACGTGAAAAGAATAAAATTGGTCGATTGACAGAAGTTTATCCATCATTGTTTATTGTTGAATATCAAGACTTCAGTTCTCAAGCAGGAGCTATTAATAATAGTTATGTTGAATCTTACACTTATTCAGATATTTTGACTGAGAAGACTCTCATTCGTTATTTGAGTCCTGAGGAACAAGCTGAAATCGAAAATAAATAAGAAAAAGCCTTTACTTGGGCTTTTTTTCGTGGTAAAATGTTAAAGTATGTGAAATAATAGCAGGATAAAATGAAGCTCGTCAACAGGAAGTCGGCTAGAAAAGTAACCTTTGCTGTTTGGGCGAAGTCTTTCTGAACGAATCAGGTTTATCTAAAACGTTATTTCCTAAAATATTTTTTTATAGGAGGACATTATTAATGTCACGTTATACAGGTCCATCATGGAAACAATCACGTCGCCTTGGTTTCTCACTTACAGGCACAGGTAAAGAATTGGCACGTCGTAACTACGTACCAGGTCAACACGGTCCAAACAACCGTTCAAAACTTTCAGAGTACGGTTTGCAATTGGCTGAGAAACAAAAACTTCGTTTCTCATACGGTTTGGGTGAAAAACAATTCCGTAACTTGTTCGTACAAGCTACTAAAGTTAAAGGTGGAACACTTGGTTTCAACTTTATGGTTCTTTTGGAACGTCGTCTTGACAACGTTGTTTACCGTCTCGGTCTTGCAACTACTCGTCGTCAAGCACGTCAATTCGTAAACCACGGTCACATCCTTGTTGACGGTAAACGTGTTGATATCCCATCATACCGCGTTGAAGTTGGTCAAGTAATCTCAGTTCGTGAAAAATCAGCTAAAGTTCCTGCTATCCTTGAAGCAGTAGAAGCTACTATCGGACGTCCAGCATTTGTATCATTCGATGCTGAAAAACTTGAAGGTTCATTGACACGTCTTCCAGAACGTGATGAAATCAACCCAGAAATCAACGAAGCACTTGTCGTTGAATTCTACAACAAAATGCTTTAATTTTAAAATTCATTTTGCAAAAAGCCCGTTGTTATGGGCTTTTTTGTTTATCTTAAATCATTGATTTTTGAGTTTGTTCAGTTATTTGTTTAGTTACAAGTTTGTTTTCTAATAAAAAAAGTCCCTAGTCTAATACAAGTGACTAGGGGGCGTAATATGATAATAGATGATTTTGAGGTATAAATTATTTATTATCCAATCCGCCTTCAAAATCTGCTGAAACATTTGAAACGTAGTTGGTGAAATAGGCTTCAAAATCTTTTTTTAGTTGGTCGTACTCCTCTTCGGAGTAATCTTTATCCTCTATATAAGCCTGAAATCTAGGAATTCCCAGATCTTTTTGGAGACGTTGGATTACTTCTGTCTTTGTCATAAGAACCTCTCTTTCATTCTTTATTTTACCATATTTCAAATTGTATGAAGCATGCATGTTGTTTTAAAGGTTCACTTTTGATATACTGTCAAAGTTATTTAAGAAGGAGGCTACTATGTCTATTATTACACTAATTTTAGCTGGGATTGTTGCTTTGGAGCATCTCTATATCATGTATTTGGAAACTTTTGCGACACATTCAGACACGACTAGTCGTGTTTTCAATATGAGCAAAGAAGAACTTCAACGTGATTCTATTACAAACTTATTTAAAAATCAAGGGATTTACAATGGTTTGATTGCTATATTCCTCTTATATGGGATTTTTACAAATAGTCAGTTACTTGTAACTGTTTTTGTACTCAATGTTTTCTTTGCTGCTATTTATGGTGCTATAACTGCCAATAAGAAAATTATTTTAACGCAAGGCGGACCCGCAATTTTGACCTTGCTTTCACTTATCATTTCCTTATTTTAAGGATTTTATTGTAAAAGAAAAAAGCTGCTTTAACTATTGAAATGGTTTGCAGCTTTTTTATGCTTTTGAAGTGATTTTATTGTGGAATAAATCGTAGAAGAAAGTCTGTCATTTCTTGAGGTGATTCTTTTTTACCTTTATTTATCCAGGCTTGACCAGCGCCAAAAATAGCATGCGCAAAATAAATACTGGCATAGTCTTTCTCGAATCCTTTGAGAGCTCTTTCTTCAGCAGTGGGATTAATGAAGTCCTCAGCTATCATACGCTGAAGTTTATGTATCAGAAAATCTTGAATTTCTTTTGATCCATTGGTAGACAATAGAGCTGATAGGAGCTTTTCACGAGTGAGAAATTCAAAGATTTCGAGAAAGGCTCCCTCTTTCTTTCCTTCATATTTATCGAAGATATACTCTAGCTTGTGGAAAAGCTCTTTCTGATAACTATCAATCATTTCATACTTATCTTTGTAGTGGGTATAAAAACTCGAACGGCTAATCCCTGCTGTTTGAACCAGACGAATGGTAGTAATATCATTGAAATCTTGGTCTTCAAGACATATTACTAAAGCATCTAAAAGAGCTTTTTTTGTTTGCGCGCGTCTTTGATCTTTTGACATACAAATCTCCTTTTATACACTTTTAGACTATGTGTCCAAAAAGCGATTGTTTAACATTGATTTTCAGGTAAATGAGTTTATAATTGATTATATCATAAAAATAAACACAATGTCTAAAAAGGAGAAATATGTTAGCAGAATTAAAGGCTCTTCTTAAAAGTCCAAAGCTCTGGATAACTATTATTGGTGTCTCATTGATACCTGCTTTATATAATCTAATCTTTTTGTCTTCTATGTGGAATCCTTATGGTAATGTCAAACACTTACCAGTGGCAGTAGTGAACAAAGATAAGAGTGCTAGTTTCCAGAATAAGACTCTGAATATTGGTCATGATATGGTAGACAATATGTCTAAAAACAAAAATCTAGACTATCACTTTGTGACTGAAAATGAAGCCCAAAAAGGGATTGAGGATGGTGATTACTATATGGTAATCACTTTTCCAGAAAACCTCTCAAGTAATGCAGCAAGTCTTTTGACAAATGATCCCAAGAAACTGGAAATTTCTTATCAAACAACAGCAGGACATAGCTTCGTTTCTTCAAAAATGAGCGATTCTGCCATGTCTAAGTTGAAGGATACTGTTTCTAAAAATATTACATCAACTTATGTTGGAGCTGTCTTTAGGAGTATGTCTCAACTTCAGGGTGGTATGGGAACTGCAGCGAATGGGGCTAGGCAATTATATGCAGGTGCAGGCGCACTTCAGTCAGGGAGTCAGACCTTATCAAATGGCTTAGGAACTCTTGCTGGATCTACACAAACATTGGCTACAGGTGTTGATACCTTGAGTTCAGGCGCGTCTGCCTATACTTCAGGTGTGTCAACTTTGTCAGGCGCTTTGTCACAGTTAAATGCGAACTCTGAGGCTGTTAATTCTGCTGCAGGTCAATTTGTATCAGGAGCAGAGGCCATGAATACCTTAGTTACAGGTGCAGATTCGTTGTCAACAGCGCTCAGTCAAATGGCCACAGCAACAAGTTTATCCGAAGAACAGCAAGCACAGTTGTCAACCCTATCAACTAATTTAACTGATTTAAATACAGCAATTCAAAATCTTAATACAGCGATAAGTAACACATCATTACCAAGTGGAACATCAACAACATCAGTAGATACAAGTTCAATAGCGACTTATCTTTCAAATATTTCTTCTGCAGCTAGCTCTATAGCTACAGCTAGTGCAACTGATAAAGCAAATGATTTGGCTGCGGTACAAGGAACAGCTGCTTATCAAAGCTTGACCGCAGATCAACAAGCAGAGATTACATCGGCAATTAGTAATGCAGGCTCTACAGCTAGTAGTTATGCTTCAACTATTGCATCTGATGTGTCAAGTATGTCAACTGCTTTATCTAGCTTGACAGGTACGACAACAACTAGTAGCGGAGATTCAAGTAGTTTGGCTTCTCTACAAACGTCTATTTCAGGCATTGCAAGTTCGGCGAATGCTCTTCTCCCTGTAGCTTCATCAACGGTATCATCAATGCAAGCTAATATTGCTAATGTCAATTCAGTACTTGTCAATCAATTATCACCAGGAGCAACTCAAGTGGCTTCAGGTGTATCAACCGCTCAAAATACTCTAGCAACAGGTGCAAGCGCACTTTCAACTGGTTTGTCAACTTATACTGGTGCAGTGTCAACGATTGCCAGTGGTGCTCAAACTCTAGATGCTAACAGTAGTAGTTTAATGACTGGTTTTGCTACTCTTCAGAGTGGTACAAGTGCTCTCAATACAGGAGCTCAACAATTAGCAACTGGAGGAAATACCTTAACAAATGGGTTGACAAGTTTGTCAACTAACCTTTCCACATTGTCTGATTCATTAAATAAGGCTAATCAGCAACTATCTCTTGTTTCTGTAAACTCAGACAATGCAAAAATGGTTAGTGCTCCGCTTAAAGAGAAGAAAACTGATAAGGATAAGGTTGACACTAATGGTGTGGGGATGGCTCCATATATGATTTCTGTTTCTCTTATGGTTGTCGCTCTTTCAACTAATGTTATCTTTGCTAAGAGCTTGACAGGAAGAAACTTTACGAGCCGTTTTGATTGGGCTAAGAATAAGTTCTTTATCAATGGTATCATTACGACTATGGCTGCAATTGCCCTTTTATATTGCCATTCGATTTGTGGGAGTTGAACCAAATCATCCATTAGCTACATTTGGTATGATTCTCCTTGCAGCATGGACTTTAATGGCGCTCGTTACAGCTCTTGTGGGTTGGGATGATAGATATGGTGCATTTGCTTCTATGATTATGCTCCTTTTGTCAGCTAGGTTCTAGTGCAGGGACTTATCCAATTGAACTTAGTCCTAAGTTCTTTAAGGTCGTCCAACCATTCTTACCAATGTCCTACTCCGTATCAGGTCTTCGTCAAACTATTTCAATGACAGGACAGATCTCAGATCAAGTACGTATGTTATTCATTTTCTTACTTATTTTTGTAGTTGTAGGTATTATTATTTATAGACCAAAGTCTGAAAATGAATAAACTAAAGGCCGGCTCTAATGTGAGCTGGCTTTTTATGTTATTCAACAGTTATATCACCGAGGTCTGAGGTAATAGTTAGTGTGTTATCCTTTGAAATCTTAAGGTTATTTGTGATGTCCACCTCTCCTGAATGACTATCGGCTTGAACATTGAGCGTGTAATCTTTAAGAACTATTTCAATATCACCGGATGTAACATCAAGTTTATTGTGACCATTGAAAATCAGGTTATCTCCAGAGTAATCTCCCATTGCAATAGATAAATCTGAGTTAGTAAAAAGTGTATGATCACTATCAACACTACCAACATCAAGATTAGCTTTTAGGTTGCTGACAATCATTTTAGTAAAAGTTAGGTCCCCTACATTTAGATTGATGTCTGCTTGTTTGATAGTGCTATTACTTAAATCTAGATTTCCAGTTGCTAAATCAACCTTTAAAAAATCAATCGTTTGTTTTTTAGGGAGTGTAATGACAATGGTTTTATTTCTGACTTCCTCGTTGAGAGTAGAAAGCCTTACTAAATCTTTTAATCCAAAAAAGTTAATATGTTTGTTAGAAGTTGAATCTAATTCAGAGTTGTTATCATTGATAGTCAATTGACCATCCTTTACAGATGTGTCAATTGGATTTTTTGTTTTTTGGTAGTAAGAAAGCGTTGCTTTGTCAACTTCACCATTTTTTATAAGCACATTGTAGCTACTACTTTTAATATCAATTTTATTGAAGTCCTCAACTTCTTTCTTGACATAATCTTGCTCACTTATAGTTTTATTTTGTAAATCTGTTAAGCCACCTTGGCTATAACCCCAAGCTACTAATCCTCCTCCTAAAAATAGAGAGATAAGAGACACTCCGAGGACAATCTTTTTCCAAGTTTTCATGATTTTCTTCCTTTCTTGATGAGCCATTTAATCAATAGGGTAATTAGCTTTACAATAAGTTTACAGATTTCAAATGAAATCAAAAGCAGTAAGAGTGCTCCTCCAAACATCAATAGACCTAGGCCTCCTCCAAATAGTGTTGAAGCTAGTGAAATATTTAAGAGAGAGAAGCTTGTAAAGAAAGTGTAAACACCACTAATGAGTAAGGCAAAAGTAAGAGCTAAGGCAGTCACTATAACTGCAAAAATAATCAAAAGAAGTGTCAATAGCATAGCTAGAAAGAATAGTAGAATTGGTAAGGCGACTGGGCTAGCTAAAACAGCTAGAATCGCAATCCAGAGGATAGTTGTTTTATTACGTAAGCTACTCTTATCCTCAATAATCTTTTCGTCTAGAAGACGACTAATGACTTCATGTGCTGCTTCCTTAGGTGTACCCAATTCTGCAATAACCTGAGCTTCATTTTCAGGTCCAGCCTCTTCAAAATATTCCATGAAATATTCGAGGGCCTCTTCATAGTCCTTTTGTGGTAATTTCGTAGATATTTTGTTAATTTGGCTATATATTCAGTCCTTGTCATGTCTTAATCTCCCTTCTACAATACCATCGAGGGTTTCTTTATAGGTTAACCATTCTTCATTAAGAAATTGAAGATGATTTTTTCCCTCTTGGGTAATACTGTAATATTTACGTTTACGCCCTTGATATGCTTGGCTATAAGTGGTCATATAGCCTGCTTTTTCAAGCTTTTTTAGAATAGGATAAAGTGTTGACTCCTTGATATTAGCCACAAGCTTAATGGTTTGACTAATTTCATAGCCATAAGAGTCTTCTCTATCTATAATAGCTAGTATTAGGAACTCTATCAGGATTGACGATGTTGGAAAATACATAGTGTGCTCCTTTGCTTTTAGGATATGTATAAAAATTATATATAATTATTTTACACATTGAGTGTATCTCTTTTAGAAGGATATGTCAATATTTTATATATAAAAATTTTATATAATAGGGATAACTTCTTTTTTATGATAATATGAAGTCAAGGAGTTCTTATGACTATTAAAGATAAACTAGCTCATTACGAGCCAAAGCCACTAGGGGAGAAAGGACGCTATGCAGTGCTTTTACCCTTGATATATGATGTAAAAACTAATAAGTATCAAATCCTTTACCAAGTACGAAGTGAGCATATTTCTCAACCAGGTGAGGTCTCTTTCCTGGTGGTCGTGTTGAAGACGGTGAGACTTTTCAAGAAGCTGCTATACGAGAAACTTGTGAGGAACTAAACTTAACTCCTGATCGAATTGACATTTGGGGAGAGATTGATTATCTGATTCATCAGGGGAGAACCATCCATTGCTTTGTTGGAAAGATAAATATAGAAAATTGGGAGGATATTCATCCAAATGAAGAGGTGAAACGATTATTTACAGTTTATGTTGACACGTTGTTGACAGAGAATCCGATTTATTATAAAGTGACTTCTACCTTGAGTGATGCGAAAGATTTCCCATTTTTCCTGGTAAAAAACAGAGAAAAATACAATTTTGGGTATAGTGAACGTCATATTCCTTTTTACAGAAACTTGACAGAAAATATATGGGGAATGACAGCTATGTTTACGCATAGGTTTACAGACATTCTGAAAGATTTAGAGTAAAAATAAAGATCAACATATTATTGTTGATCTTTTTTACTATGAATTACATTGTTTATTTGCTACCAAAGGAGTGAAATTTATTTCTGGGACAGGAGTCTAGAGTATTCCTAAAATGATTTTTAAAATTAATATCTAAGCTTTTAGCTAGGTGGTCAACTTTAGAGTAGACAAGATTTTTTTGTTTCATTTGTGTCATTCCTATACTAAAAGGGGAGTATTATGTAGATAGAGGCTGTTATGCTTTGGTGTTATTCTGCCTAAGATTGATGATTCTATTGATTTTTCTGAGGGAGTTACCTATGTTGAAGAGAAGGTAAAGCATATAACAATAAATTGTAAAGCTCCAAAAATCTGGGACAATACTGAGACTATAGACAAATAGGACTGTTGCACTAACAAAAATTAGACAGCTACATATTATTGAAAGTAGAGGATACCCTTTTGAAAATAATAGGCTTTCTATGATTAAGGCAAAAGCAGGTAGCAACAGAGTTAGAATGATAATAATAAAGATGAAGCGTTGTGTATCATCTAGCATCAAGTTACCCAATGATTTACCTAGGTAAAAACGAGAATCATCCCCCCTGGATAAATAAATTCTCTTGTCAAGGGACTAACTAGGATTAGGGTGTCAAATAGTGAGAAAGCTGCCCATCTCCAAATAGGGAAAGCCCATTCTTCCTCAGATAATTCTCTCTGAGTTCTTTCTTCAGTTAATTCTAATTTGATTGTCATCAATATGTACCTCTTTTGGAAAGTCGTTATTTTGATTTAAGATATACCATCCATCTGGTAGTTCAGAGTTTTTAAGTACCTGTTCTAATTGAGAATGTAAGTCAATTTCTTTAGTCGTGGAACCAGAAGGAAAACTCAATTGAACAGTAAGTTGATTGTTTCGTAGAGCATCTTTAAGTGAAAAATCATAATAGCCACCTAGCGCTTTAGAATGTCCCCTCTCATAAGTATAGAGCGTCGTGTATGGTGTATGGTACAGGTTCTATCTGAACAATAATATTTTTTAAATCTTTCTCGGTACTTAAAGCTTTAGAGATATCATTGATAAATTTTTGATTTCTAGGGTTGATTTTAATAGACTTTTTAACAAAGTCGTCCCCATATTCTCTTTCATCAGGTAAAATCTTATATTCACTATTTTGGCGATTAAAATCTGAGTCGCTTTCTGTTGGGCTGGCAATGTAAGGATAGAGTAAATCTTGAATATGGAGAGGAAGTTGAGTCTTTACATGTTCTTTTTTTGTTATTAATGGTCTCTTGATAATCAATATGGAAAATCAGGTAATGTTTAACCTCATCTTCTTTATTCATACGATAAGTAATTTTATCTGCCCATCCGATACCAGTTATTTGTACCTTTCCTTGAAATCCACGAGTTTTATAAAACCCTTTAATATTTTCTTGAGCATTGTAATAGAAAAAGATAGCAATCATGGTCAATAATAAAATCAAGGGCATAGTAATTTTAAGGTATTTGGAGCTATTTTTTACCATATTAGTTATGACTCTCCTTAACTAGTAGGTTGTAATCTTTTTGACTTTTAACTTGCTCAGGGTGTCCAGTCGTTGTATCAGTACTTGTAAAATACCAATAGATATCCTCCTTATCTGGTGTTAACTCTTTTTGGAGTTTAATGGCATCATCCAAATTAAGTGAATCAGTTGTTACGATAATTAGGCTGAATCTTTTTTTGAGCGATTGGTCACTGTATTCGTTATCGTCTTGATCTTTGTAATCAGCAAAATTTCTTTCTTTGGTCCAGATAAGGGGCATGGAGTTGATAGTGAGGGGATCATCTTTATGACCTACAGAAAAATTATCCTTTGAAAGGAGATAGCGGTAAGGTTTAGCAAATCCGTAGTATTGACTGACTCTTTTTGGTTTGGTTTTAGTTGCCTTCTGGGTGCGTAAATTGACATAGAATACTCTTTCGTTATCATAGGATGAAAATTTCACAAACTCATCCTTACCATCTGAGTACATGGTATTATCCATGGAACCGGGATCATCGTATCCTAGTTTTTTAGCAAGGTCTAGTACATCAATAGTGTGTCCTTTTCCAGTATCTTTACCAAGCTGATAATAGTGGATAATATCATAATTTTTAGGGTCCTTCTTGTGTTTAGATGCTTTATACCTAGATTCTTGGAAGGCTAGATAGGTGCGACCGACGGCTAATTGACTTCTCTCCAGTGCTTTTTCATTTCCAAACTTAACACCTAAAACGTTAAAGTTTCCAATTTTGACGTTTTGAAAGGATGTTACAGTAACTTTTTGTTAGTAAAGTCGTAAAGTCTATCGTCTAAGGAATAAGCGGCTTGAAGTCTATAACCATAGCGAACGAATGTACCTGTAAGTAGAATGGTTATAAAAATAAGGAGATAAACATGCCACATACGCCATCTAAATGTTTCTATTTTTGTCATAGGAGATCCTCTTTGAGTAATAGAAAAACCATGAAAATCTTATTTTCATGGTTTTTAATTCAATTATTTTACCTCAGTAAAGGTTTATTAGTGTTATTTCAGCATGCTAGAAACGTTGCTATACCAACGTTTTTGAGTTCCTGTCTAATAAAATGTAGTCAAAAATGTAGTCATTTTATTAAGACGTAAGTTTGGCAATTTCTTTGAGGTAAATATCAACAGCCTCAGACTTTTTCTTAGGTGCTAGTTCAGCATAGGTGTCCATGGTTGTCTTGATTGACTTATGTCCCATTCTGCTTTGGAGCTCTTTCCAGTTTGCACCTGCATTAAGCATCATAGAAGCGTGTGTGTGACGAAACAGATGGAAACCATAATCAGGTAAGCCAAGCTCTGAGAGGCGCTTTTTAAGCGTTGTACGCTCGTTTCTATCGCACATATAATTCCCATAGATAGTCGGGAAAATAAGGTCTGTAGGTGGTAAATCGTGCTTCTCAAAGTAAGCGTTCATCTCATTATGAAAATCTCTAAGGTCTTCCAATGTTTTTCTAGGAACGGCGACCCTGCGATTTCCTGAGTCTGTTTTAGTGCTATTTTTGCAGACAACTTTCCCCTTAATACCAAACTTTTTATTGGCAGCTCTCCACATCAGTGTTTTGGTAACAATAAGCTCATTGTTATCAAAATCAAGGTCATGAACGGTCATTGCAAGCAGTTCATTGACACGCAAAGCAGAAGCTAGCAAGGTATCACATATGACCTTAAAACGTCTATTGGCCCGTGTATTTGGTATGCTACTTAGATAGTTCAGCCAAGTTGCTAAATCATCTTCATGTAGCACCATAATACGCTCTTTAGATTGGTTTTGGTTTAGGTGGGTATTTTTATCGTTCTTGCTGGGTTATGAGAGAGTTCAAGTTGGTAATACCGTAGT
>ENA-OQJV01000074-OQJV01000074.1-human-gut-metagenome-genome-assembly--contig:-NODE-74-length-15687-cov-2.292031_pt1 | contig 15687 bp, 18 predicted proteins | sample MGYA00242616_ERZ504783 | MGnify/ENA primary metagenome ERZ504783 (study PRJEB26092, sample SAMD00036360) | human gut metagenome | host: Homo sapiens | study: EMG produced TPA metagenomics assembly of...
CCACTTTTGGTATATACGGATTTAAAGGTTGTGAATCAAGATTTAGAGGTACTTCATTGAGAGTATGATTCGTACTCAGTCTGATCATGCCAATACGGAATTGGTTCAAGAAATGACAGAAAACACTGTTACAGGTGGTGTGTCTTTAATCAATCATGCTCTGGCTGAATTATGGACTGGTAAGGAAACGAACGAGCTTTTGATGCATGACTGGTATTTAGGTTTGCTTGCGTCAGCATTTGGCAATCTCGTTTATATTGACCAGCCAACAGAGCTTTACCGTCAGCATGCGGATAATGTCTTGGGAGCTAGAACGCTTCGGAAACGTATGCAGAATTGGATTCGCCCTCAGACCTTGTTCAACAAATATTGGAAGTTGATTAAGGCTAGTCAGAATCAGGCGGAAAATCTTCTTTCTTTGCCATTGAATGCTGAAAATAGAGAGTTGGTTGAAAACTTTGTGACCATTATGGACCAAGGATTCAGAGAGCGTTATCGTCGTTTGAAAACATATGGCTATCGTAAAAACAGGGCTTTTCATACCTTTGTATTTACGAGCTTGATTTTGACAAAATTCATGTATAAGGAGGACTAGATGAATTTCTTTAGTCAAAAAAATAGGATTTTACTTAAGGAACTGATTAAAACGGATTTTAAATTGCGTTATCAAGGTTCTTTCATTGGTTATCTTTGGTCTATTTTGAAACCTTTGATGATGTTTACAATTATGTACCTTGTCTTTGTTCGTTTCTTGAGATTTGATGATGGGACACCACACTATGCAGTAGGATTGCTTTTGGCCATGATTTTTTGGGGCTTCTTTACGGAGGCTACCAATATGGGGATGCTTTCCATTGTTTCACGTGGGGATCTCTTACGTAAACTAAACTTTCCGAAGCAAACAATCGTAATCTCATCTGTACTAGGAGCTGCGATTAATTTCTTGATTAACCTTGTGGTTGTTTTCGTATTTGCCTTAATTAACCATGTTCCAATTGGTTTCAATACTTTGGTTATCATTCCTCTCTTTATTGAGGTGTTATTGATGGCAATGGGAGTTGCTTTTATTCTATCAGCACTCTTTGTTAAATACCGTGATATTGGTCCTATCTGGGAAGTTGTGCTTCAAGCTGGTATGTATGCTAGCCCAATTATCTATTCCATCACTTACCTTCTTCAAAGAAACCAGACGTTTGTTGCAAAGGTTATGATGTTGAATCCAATCGCTCAGATTTTACAGGATATGCGTCATTTTATTATTGATCCAATTAACCCAAGAGGTTGGGATATTATTAATAATAAACTGATTGCTTTTGTTCCATATGCGATTCCTGTAGTGATTTTTATCATTGGTTTCCTTGTCTTTAATCGAAATGCTAAACGATTTGCGGAGATTCTATAATGTCAAATAATATTGCTGTAAAAGTAGATCATGTAAGTAAGTATTTTAAATTACCAACTGAGGCGAGTCAGAGTTTGAGAACAACTTTAGTCAATCGCTTTAAAGGGATTAAAGGGTATACTGAACAACATGTCTTGAAAGATATTTCTTTTGAAGTTGAAAAAGGTGATTTTTATGGAATTGTTGGGCGTAATGGTTCTGGGAAATCAACACTTCTAAAAATTATTTCTGAGATTTATGTTCCTGAAAAAGGTAAGGTCACCATTGATGGTAAGTTGGTATCTTTCATTGAGCTTGGGGTTGGGTTTAATCCAGAACTAACTGGTCGTGAGAATGTCTATATGAATGGTGCAATGCTTGGTTTTTCAACTGAAGAAGTAGATGCCATGTATGATGACATTGTAGACTTTGCTGAACTTCATGATTTCATGAATCAAAAGTTGAAGAACTACTCAAGTGGTATGCAGGTTCGTCTGGCTTTCTCAGTTGCTATCAAGGCTCAAGGAGATATCCTTATCCTGGATGAAGTCTTAGCTGTAGGTGACGAGGCCTTCCAACGTAAGTGTAATGATTATTTCATGGAACGTAAGCAATCTGGAAAGACAACCATCTTAGTTACCCATGACATGTCAGCGGTTAAAAAGTACTGTAATAAGGCAGTTCTGATTGAACATGGTTTGGTCAAGTGGTTGGTGATCCAGATGAAGTTGCTAACCAATATAGCTTTGATAATGCTGCTGGTCAAAAGGTTTCAAACGATGACGTTGTTGTTGAAAATCCTAAAATCACTGATTTACAAGTAAAACTCTTGAATGATAATATTATCAGTCCTGATCAAGATATTTCATTTGAGATTTCATATGATGTCAATGAGGATATTGAGACCTATATTGCCTTTTCATTGACAGATATTGACCGTGGTATCTGGATTTATAATGACAATTCCATGGACAATAAAACGAGTGGTTCTGGAAGAAAAACACTCACATATAAATGTAGTCTTGCCCATCTTAATAACATTAAGCTCAAGCTTCAAGTTTCTGTCCGTGATAACGATGATCAGATGATTGCCTTTGCTGATTCGGAAAACTCACCAGTTATTCTCTTAAATCGAACTGATATTGAGGATGATGATAAGTCTGCTAAAGATTCTGCAACCGGTATGGTTCAGAGAAATGGAAAATGGGAGATTCAAGAATAAATGAAACGTCTCTTATTGTATGTTCATTATAATAAGTACGACGAATTAAGTGGTCATGTGCTCTACCAATTGGAGCAACTTCGACCACTTTTTTCTAAACTTATTGTGATTTCAAATAGTCAACTAACGGAATCGGCAACATTAACTCTCAAAGAGCTTGGCATAGCTGAAGTTATTCAGAGAGAGAATCTAGGCTTTGATTTTGCAGCCTGGAGAGATGGTATGACTCATGTTGGATTCGAACGGTTAGCAGATTTTGATTCGGTTACACTCATGAATGACACTTGCTTTGGTCCTCTTTGGGATATGTCTGACCTAGTTGAAGACTTTGAACAACGACAGAGTGTTGACTTTTTGGGGGATGACGAACTTTAGAAAGACCAAATATTTTTGATGAGCATTTGCAAAGTTATTTTATATCTTTCAAAAAACATGTTGTCGCTTCAGAAGTCTTTCAGAAATTTTGGACTTCTATAAAGACTTTTACCGATGTTCAAGATGTTATTGACAATTACGAAACTAGGGTTACCAGTGTTCTTACTGAGGCGGGTTATCGTTATGATGCTGTCTTTAATACCATTGAAGCAGAGGCAGGAGATTTAATCCACCCTGACTTTTCTTACTATAGACCAATAAGTACCCTTGAGCATAAGGTACCATTCATTAAACTAAAAGCTTTTACCGACAATGAAAAAAAGGAAGATTACTTTTAGACTATCTTGCTAACCTATCAACATATCCAGTAGCACTAATTAAGTCACATCTAAATCGTTACCATTCCCCTGACAGTTTAGTCATTTTAGATGAGAAAATTATTGGCCCTTCTTTTAAAACCTTAAGCAAGCATAAGTATCGTATAGCTATCCATGTGCACATTAGCGACCTTGAGAGACTGAAAGTATTTTTGGATAGTAAGTTATCTGCTTTCTATTATTTCACTTTATCAAGTCGTTTAGATAAAACTGAAGTTGAGAATACCTTATTAAATAAGTTTTGATAAAGATAGATTTCAGATAGTCTCACAACGGTTTGATAATCATTATCATGCCTTGGTTTCTCTGGCTTCAAAGCTTAGTGACTATGACTTTGTTGGGCATTTTCACACAGAAGCCTTTGGAAATGAAGGTAAACTTGTTGATGAAGCTACAAGACATGCTCTAGTGGATATGCTATCAGATGAAGAGAAGGTAGTATCAATCTTTGACCATTTTCCAGAGGTTGGCCTTGTTTTTGCTGATTTGTCAAAAGAACTTTATTGGACCGATGCAATTGGTGCCTTAAATCTAGAACAGACAGTTAAACTAACTAACGAATGTCAAAAAGTAATCAATCATTCGCTTCATGTTTTTCAAGGTTTTATGTGGTTGTCAAAAGATTTTCTGGAAAACATTATTCTAAAGGATGAGCATATTTTTTATGACTTTGACGAAAATACTCTCCCTTATCTTTTCTATCGAAAAGCCTGGGATGTAGGAATTGATTATCGTATTATTGCTTCAGAAAAAATATCTTTTGCAGAACGTTATAAGGTCCATTTTATTGAAAAGTCACAGGTGGCAGAACCACTGACCTTAAAGAGTAAATTTTCAGCATATCGAAAAGCCTTGTTAAAGAAACTAGGATTAAAAAAATCTTCAGCTGTTTAACTTCCCCCTCCCACTTACGAATAGGTAAGTAGGAGGTTTTTTCTTATGTATAGTATTGTATCTGAGGAGGCGGGGCTTTTGCCACGTGAGCGACTCTTACAGAAGGGAGCAGAGGTTTTATCGGACCAGGAGTTGTTGGCGATAGTGCTGCGAACAGGGACCAAGTCTGAGTCGGTCTTATCTATGGCTAATCGTATTTTGAAAGGGATGACGAGTTTAGCGGATTTGTCTCGTTTGTCCCTGAATGAGCTTCAGAAGATTCCTGGTATTGGGCGTGTGAAGTCGATTGAGCTGAAGGCTATGGTGGAGTTGGCTAAGCGGATTGAGAAGGCTGAGTTGGCTCGTTCCGAGCAGATTATGTCCAGTCAGCAGGTGGCCCGTCGTATGATGTTGGATATTGGGGACAAGCCTCAGGAGCATCTGGTGGCTATCTATTTGGATACGCAGAATCGTATTATTCAGCAAAAGACGGTCTTTATTGGTGGTGTTCGTCGTTCGATTGCCGAGCCACGTGAGATTTTGCATTATGCTTGTCATCTGATGGCAACGTCCTTGATTGTGGTTCACAATCATCCGTCGGGTGAGGCCTATCCGAGTCGCAATGATATTGATTTTACGCAAAAGATTAAGCGGTCTTGCGATGATTTGGGGATTTGTCTGCTTGATCATCTGATTGTTGGCAAATCGACCTATTATTCTTTTCGTGAGGAGAGGGAGGATTTTGAGCTTTAGATTGATCCTATGTGATAAAGACAAGAGAAAAGCAACTGAGTGCAGTCTCAGTTGCTTTTAAAGTTCGTTAACGACGTATTCAAAGAGTTTGAGGTCTTCTTCACGTTTGTCTAGGAGAAGCTCTGGGTGCCACTGTACACCAAGGAAGCGAAGGTCTGGAGTATTAGACTCAACAGCTTCGACAGTGTTGTCCTCAGGGTCACGCGCAATGACACGAAGGTCAGAGGCCAAGTGTTTGATACTTTGGTGGTGGAAGGAGTTGATAGAGGTTTCACGTCCGTAAATTTCTGCCAACTTACTGTCCTCTTCAACAATCATCTCATGGTAGAGGTAATCAGAAGGTTTGTCCTGCCAGTGATTTTCAATATCTTGATAGAGACTACCACCTAGTGCGACGTTCATGAGTTGGGTTCCACGACAGATTGAAAAGATGGGTTTCTTTTGCTTAGTGGCTTCCTCGATGAGTGCCATTTCAAAGATATCACGTTCGAGGAAGAAGTCATCTTCACTAGCATGGTTCTCTTCGTTGTAGAATTTAGGGTCAACATTTTTGCCCGCCGATAAGGATGAGCTTGTCAATCATGGAGATATAGGTCTTGGCTTCCGATGGATCGGAAACTGGTAGTAGGATTGCTAGGCCTCCGGCTCTTTGAACTCCTTCTACAAAGCCAGTTGGGGCATAGGACCAGTTGATGTCTTCATGGGCTGGATTAGGCCTTACATTGGCAGTGATTCCGATAATTGGTTTAGTCATTGTTTCTCCTTGATTTTTCTTCTTCTTTCATGAAATAGAGTAGGGTTTGTAATTCGCTAGTCAGGTCTACGTATTGGACCACCACGTGGCGTGGAAGATTGAGGTTGACCGGAGAGAAGCAGAGAATACCTTCAATTCCAGCATCAACCAAAAGATCAGCCACCTCCTGGGCCTTAACTGATGGTACTGTCAGGATGGCTGTTTTGATATCTTCTTGAGCAATTTTGTCCTTAATCTGAGAGATTCCATAGATAGGAATCTTGTCTTCAGTCTGAGTTCCAACCAGTTCGTTATCGTCTGTATCAAAAGCCATGACTAGCTGCATGCGATTACGCTCTTGAAAACGGTAATGGAGGAGGGCACGCCCGACATTCCCTACACCTACGAGGAGTACCTTGGTAGTCGCATTGTCATTAAGGAGTTCAGCGAAAAATGTCATTAGCTTATTCACGTCATAACCAAAGCCACGACGACCTAGTTCACCAAAGTAGGAGAAGTCTCGACGAACAGTGGCAGGGTCAATCCCAATCGCTTCAGCAATTTGTTTAGAGCTTGCTTTGTCGATATTTTCACGATGGAATCGCTTGAAAATACGATAGTAGAGAGAGAGACGTTTGGCAGTGGCGTTTGGGATGTTTTTCTCAAATGTCATTGATCGCTTTCCTTTCTTCAATTAGTATGATTCTCTTATATTTTAAGAAAAGTTTGTGAAGATTGCAACAAAATAGTGTAGAAGAGGCGATATAAAAAACCTATCACAAGGATAGGCTATTTCTATGTAGTAAGAAAAAATTTAGACTTCTTCTTGTTCGAAAACGTTACGGTCAACCAAACTCTGCATCAAGAAATAGAATTTCTCTTGCAAGATGTGATGATCTTCATTTTTAAAGATATTAACGTTACGAAGACCAGATTTATCTGTAATTGACAATTTGAAACCAGTCAAGTCTTTGTTAATAGTGATTTTAAGTGGGAAACCTTCGCCTGAGTTAGGCACTTTTTCGAGAAGGCGGTGCAACTCGTAGTTTCCAATTTTATTTTGCACAAAAGTCGTATCACGTAGGGTGAATTTTTGACATTAGGACTGATGGTGTAACGGTATTTACAGTCAGTCAAATGAATGCTTTTTTCAAATGCCATGTTTGTCTCCTATGATTTGATTAAGTTTTTCTGCTAGGGCTTGGAGTTCTTCAGCAGTATTTTCCTCTGATAAACTAATGCGGATAGCTGTTTTTAGCTTGTCAGAATCCTTGCCATAGAGGGCCTGGATGACGTGGCTAGGGTCAACAGTTCCAGCAGTACAAGCAGAACCCGTTGAGACGGCAAAGCCAGCTAGGTCTAACAAGGTTAAGAGAGGGCCATTTTCCTTACCAGGAAAACTGATGTTGATGACGTGAGGTAGACTAGATCCTCCACCATTAATTTCGTAAGGAACGGTAAGGGTATCTAGAAAGGCCTGACGAATCTTTTCAACATGCTGGTAATTGGCTTGGTAATTCTCGCTAGCATTCTTATAAGCAGCGGTCATACCTGCAATACCGACCAGATTTTCAGTACTGGCACGACGTTTTTCCTCTTGCTCTCCACCATGGAGTAGGTTGTCAAAATGCAAATCGTTATGATAGAGCAAGCCGACACCTTTAGGTCCGTGGAATTTATGGGCACTAATAGAGAGAAAATCAGCTCCAAGTTGCTCTGGGTGAATAGGAAGTTTTCCTGCTACCTGCACGGCATCAACGTGGAAGGCAGCTTGGTGATTGGCAAGCAAGTCACCAAGTTCCTTGATAGGAAGCAATTGGCCGGTCTCATTATTGGCATACATAACAGAAACTAGAATAGTATCGTCACGTAAGGCATCAGCGATTTGTTGGGCAGTAATGACTTGATTTTCTGGTTGAATATAGGTTACTTCAAAACCAAAACGCTCTTCCAAGTAGGCCATGGTGTGAAGGACAGAGTGGTGTTCAATAGCAGTTGTAATCAGGTGCTACCTTTAGCTTGATTGGCTAGGGCGTAACCTTTGATAGCTGTATTGTTTCCTTGGTCCCCCCAGAAGTGAAAATGAGCTTACGAGTAGGGACTTCAAATTGTTTGGCCATTTCTTCACGGGCTTCACGAAGTTCCTTGGAAGCTTGACGACCATAAGCATGGAGGCTGGATGGATTTCCAAAGGTTTCAGTCATGACATGTGTCATAGCTGAAATAGCAGCAGTATTTAAAGGAGTTGTTGCTGCATTGTCCAAATAAACCATAGCTTAGTCCTCGTGTGCTGTGTAAGCAAAGAGTGGGCTAAGTGGTTGACGTTCGAAGATACGAGTAGTAGCGTTAGCGATTAGCTCACTTGCTGAAATGTATTTAACGTTTGTAGGCACTTTTTCTTTAGTCGCAACTGAATCTGTCACCAAGATTTCTTTAATTGGAGCAGCGTTGAGGACTTCGGCAGCTCCACCCGCAAAGAGACCGTGACTAGCTACTGCAAAGATGTCTTTAACGCCACCACGTTCAAGGATTTTAGCAGCTTCAGCAAATGTTTTACCAGTATTAAGGATATCATCAACCAAGATTGCTGTTTTTCCTTCAACCTCACCGATGATGTAGCCTTCTTCACGTTCTGAATCATCTTGAGCGTAGTCAATGATAGCGATTGGTGCATCAAGGTATTCCGCCAAGCTACGAGCACGTTTAACACCTGAGTTTTTAGGGCTAACAACGACAACATCACTTCCTGTGAATCCGTTTTTCGTTGTAGTATTCAGCAAACAATGGCATTGTGAAGAGGTTATCTACTGGGATATCGAAGAAACCTTGAACTTGGACAGCGTGAAGGTCAAGTGTCAAGAGACGATTGACACCAGCTTTAACCAGCATATTGGCAATCAATTTAGCAGTGATTGGTTCACGTGAAGCAGCGATACGGTCTTGACGTGCATAACCAAAGTAAGGCATAACCACGTTGACAGAGTTAGCACTGGCACGTTTGCAGGCATCAATCATGATGAGCAATTCCCAAAGGTGGTCGTTAACAGGGTTGCTTGTAGATTGGATGATATAAATATCGTCCCCACGAACAGACTCTTCAATGTTGATCATGATTTCACCGTCAGAAAATTGACGTGAAGATACTTTACCAAGTGGCAATCCAGTAGCCTCAGCAATTTTTTCAGCAATTTCTGGGTTTGAGCTGAGCGAGAACAATTTCAATTGTGGGTTTGCTTTTTGATGTACCATGACGATGGTGACTCCTTTAAAAAAATAAGATGCTAAGCCCAGTTAGGGCTATTGTAATAAAACTACAGATAGTTCTATTTTAGCAAAAAGAAGCAGAAATTTCAGCCATCAAAGTATGATATTGGTGAAAAATACCGAACCTTTGCTAGATAAAATTCCTTTGTATGCGTTTTTAGACCTCTGGAGGTCATTTATGAGATAAAATGCTTGTAGTATTTAACGCTGCATGTGTTTAAACATAAAAAGACAAGGAGCTAACTCCTTGTCTAACTTTTAGTCTTTGTCTCGTTTGAGGGTAGCTACAAAGCGTGCGACCTTACTCTTGGCATACTTAAAGTCAATATTATTTTCTTTAAGGAAAGCATCAAAGTCGTCTTTACCTTTTTCAGCATCTGAAACTTCTAGCTCAAGCTCGTAATCTTTCTTATCAGCATAGACATTGACATCGAGGGCCATGAGGCCGATATTGGTCTGGTACTCGCGACGGGTAGTGGTCAAATGTCCGAGGATGGTTAGGTCCTCGAGCTTAACCCCACGTTCTAGAAGAATGGATTTGATTTGACAATCAGGAAAGTCCAGCGACTTAGTCAAAGCCTTAGCATCCGCACAATCCATGGTAACGTTGTACTCCATGTTCCCGACTTTTTCGGGAATCTTCAAGGTCAGCTCACCATGAGTTGGAAGTGTCCTGATACGCAAAGACAACTTTTTATTTCTCATGTCACTCTGAGGAGTGTCGATGTAGTAGTTTGTTTGCGTAACAGGTGTCACATGGGAGAAAAGCATCGCTAAACGATTGTACTCGTCTTTGGTGAGTAGAGTCTTGTACTCTATCTCTAAATGGTTCATGTGTGTCCTCCCTTGTGCTTTCAAATGTGGTATAATATAACAGATTGTATTTATTTTATAAAAAACTAAAGCTTTTGACAAGGAGGAGTCCTATCTTGACCATGGATTGGGAAGAATTTCTAGACCCCTATATTCAGGCCGTAGGTGAGCTCAAAATCAAGCTCCGAGGCATTCGTAAACAATTTCGTAAGCAAAATCGTCACTCGCCTATTGAGTTTGTGACGGGACGTGTGAAGTCAGTGGCTTCCATTGAGGAGAAAATCGCCCTTCGTGGCCTTTCGATTGAAAATTTGGCTCAAGATATGCAGGATATAGCTGGTCTCCGAGTCATGGTCCAATTTGTCGATGATGTGGATGAGGTTTTAGCTTTGCTGCGTCATCGTAGTGATATGACCATTGTTTCAGAGCGTGACTACATCAGAAACCGTAAACATTCGGGTTATCGCTCTTATCATGTTATTATCTCTTATCCCGTTGATACCATTGATGGTCGTAAGGAGATTCTTGCAGAGATTCAGATTAGGACTTTGGCCATGAACTTTTGGGCCACCATTGAACATTCCCTTAAATTACAAAGTATCAGGGGAACTTTCCAGAGGAAATTAAGCTTCGCTTGGAAAATACGGCCCGCATGGCCTATGAACTTGATGAAGAAATGCGTAAGATACGTGATGATATTAGAGATGCTCAGTTGCTCTTTGATCCAATTAACAGAACTTTGAAGGATAGTGTAGGAAATAGTGATGACACAGATGAAGACCTCTTCGGATGAGATGAAGGTAGCTATTATTGCCAATGGCAAACCCCAAAGTAGGCGTGTGGCCTCAAAACTTTTTAATGCCTTTCGAGATGATCCTGATTTTTATTTGACCAAGAAAAATCCAGATGTGGTCATCTCAATTGGTGGTGATGGCATGTTGCTATCAGCCTTTCATATGTATGAAAAAGAGCTTGCTCGTGTGCGTTTTGTAGGGATTCACACGGGTCACTTAGGTTTTTATACGGATTATTTGGACAGTGAAGTAGATCAATTAATCGAGACGCTGCGAAAAGACAGTGGTGCTAAGATTTCTTACCCTCTTTTGAATGTCAAATTGACCCTGGCTGATGGGCGTTCTTTTACGTCGATTGCCCTCAATGAAGCAGCCATCAAGCGTAATGAGAAAACCATGGCAGCAGATGTTTGCCTTAATGATGTCTTGTTTGAGAGTTTTCGTGGTGATGGGTTGTCGGTGTCAACGCCCACAGGATCAACGGCCTACAATAAATCTCTTGGTGGTGCGGTCCTTCATCCTACCATTGAAGCCTTGCAACTGACTGAGATTGCCAGTCTTAATAATCGTGTGTATCGTACCTTAGGTAGTCCTCTTATTGTGCCAAAGCATGAGAAGATTACGGTTTATCCTACCCGAATGGGAAGCTACACTCTATCCGTTGATAATAAAACCTATACCAACCGTAATGTGAAAAAGGTAGAATTTTCAATCGACCAACGTAAGATTTCCTTTGTGGCCAGTGCCAGTCACACAAGTTTCTGGGAACGGGTCCGTGATTCCTTTATTGGAGACATGGAAGAATGAGATATGAATTTACTGTAGGACGTTCATGTCGAGTTAAGACCTTTTTTGAAGGAGCACGATGTTTACAAAAGGACTTCTGGCCAAGATTAAGTTTGAGGGTGGTCATATCTGGGTCAATGGTGAGGAGCAGTTTGCGACTTATCCTGTTCATGAGGGAGACGTGGTTGCCATAGAAATCCCTGATGAGGCACCACATGAAACCTTGAAGCCAATTCCTTTTGACTTGGATATAGTTTATGAGGATGATAACTTCTTGGTGATTAATAAACCCTATGGCTATGCTAGTATTCCAAGTGTTAACCATGATAATACTATGGCTAATTTTGTCAAATATCACTTTGTCAGCAATAATTATCCTAACCAGCGGGTGCATATCGTGACACGTCTTGATAAGGACACGTCTGGTCTTATGCTCTTTGCTAAGCATGGATATGCCCACGCGCGAATGGATAAACAGTTGCAGCAGAAGTCTATTAAGAAGCACTTACTATGCCTTGGTTGAAGGTGATACCAAACTTGAGGAGCAGGGCGAAATCATTGCACCGATTGCGCGTGATGTGGATTCCATTATTACACGTCGGGTTCATAAATCAGGGAAATATGCCCATACGAGCTATCGCTTGGTAGCTGATTATGGTCGAGTGAAGTTGGTGGATATCAATCTTCATACTGGACGTACGCACCAGATTCGTGTGCACTTTGCCCACTTAGGTTTGCCTCTTTTGGGAGACGACCTTTATGGCGGGTCCCTAGACTACGGTATTAAGCGACAAGCCTTGCATTGTCATCGACTTGCCTTTATAGATCCGTTCACCAAAAAGAGATGGTCCATGCATCTTCCTTGACAGATGATTTTGAAACCGTTATCATGAACTTACAAACTAAAAAAGATTGATTGAGGATTTTTTATGCGTAGTCTATTTGGTGAACTTCGTGAACGTATTGCAGGGAAAGGTGTTAAGATTGTCTTCCCTGAGGGTAACGACGACCGTGTGGTTCGTGCTGCTGCCCGTTTGAAATTTGAAGGATTGGTGGATCCTATTATTTTGGGAGACCCAGCTGAGGTTCACAAAATCTTGAACGATCTTGGCTTTGCAGACTTTAACTATACGATTATTAATCCTGAAACCTATGAAGGTTTTGAGGAAATGAAGGAAAAATTTCTTGAAATCCGTAAAGGAAAAGCAACAGTCGAAGATGCAGAGAAGTTGCTTCGTGATGTGAACTATTTCGGTGTTATGCTAGTTAAACTCGGTCTTGCTGATGGAATGGTTTCAGGTGCCATTCACTCAACAGCGGATACGGTACGTCCTGCCCTTCAAATTATCAAAACAAAACCAGGCATTTCACGTACATCAGGTGTTTTCCTTATGAACCGTGAAAATACCGATCACCGTTTGGTGTTTGCTGACTGTGCCATCAACATTGAACCAAATGCTCAAGAATTGGCAGAAATTGCAATTAATACTGCTGAAACAGCTAAAGTTTTTGGTATTGATCCTAAAGTGGCCATGCTTAGCTTCTCAACAAAAGGTTCTGCTAAATCGCCAAAAGTTGACAGGGTAGTAGAGGCAACAAATATTGCTAAAGAAATGCGTCCTGATTTGGCTATTGATGGTGAGTTGCAGTTTGATGCAGCCTTTGTTCCAGCAACAGCAGCGATTAAGGCTCCAGATAGTAACGTAGCAGGACATGCTAATGTCTTTGTCTTCCCAGGTTTGCAAGCAGGTAACATTGGATATAAGATTGCCCAACGTTTGGGAATGTTCGAAGCTATCGGTCCAATCTTGCAAGGTCTTAATAAACCTGTTAACGACCTTTCTCGTGGGGCTAGTGCTGAAGATATTTACAATTTGGCGATTATCACAGCTGCTCAAGCTCTTAATGGCTAATTTTAACTTAAAAACAGAGGTTTAACCAAGGTGTTAGACCTTTTTGTTTTATGCATGACGAGTGATTAAAAATAAATTGATTGAAGTGGCTAGAAATCTAGGAAATACAAGGGGTTGTTGAGTTTATCGTGTTTTATCATGTAAAATACTTGTGCAAATTGTCTGACAACGACTGTTTTTCTTGATTATTTATGCTATAATGAAAGAGTAAAATTTTATTTTTTGGAGAAATCTTATGAAAAAAAGCAAATGGTTAGCCCTTGCGGGTGTGGCACTCCTCAGTGTAGGTGCCTTAGCGGCTTGTTCTTCTAAGTCAAGTACTAGTGGTACTACTTATAGCTATGTTTATCAGTCTGATCCTGAGACATTGGACTATGTTTCTACTAGTAAGGCAACGACAACGGATACTGTAACAAATGGTGTTGACGGTCTTCTTGGTTATGACAAATATGGTAATTTGATTCCATCTGTTGCTAAAGATTGGACAGTCTCTGCTGATGGTTTGACCTATACATATAAGATTCGTAAGGGTGTTAAGTGGTACACCTCTGATGGAGAAGAGTACGCTGACGTTACTGCCAAGGACTTCGTGACTGGTCTTAAGCATGCAGCAGATAAAAAGTCAGAGGGGATATATTTAGCAAAGGATTCAGTTGTCGGTTTATCAGACTACCTATCTGGTGCTAATAAAGATTTCTCAAAGGTTGGTGTTAAGGCACTAGATGATTACACATTACAATACACATTAAAACAGGCGGAGCCATACTGGAATTCCAAGGTAACTTATTCGCTATTTTGGCCAATCAATGAAGATTTTCTTAAGTCTAAAGGGAATGGCTTTGGAAAGTCAACGGATCCATCATCAATTCTTTATAACGGTCCTTTTATCTTGAAATCTCTAACGGCTAAATCGTCTATTGAGTTAACTAAAAACGAACATTATTGGGATAAGAAAAATGTTCACTTTGATAATGTTAAATTATCTTATTATGATGGTTCTGATCAAGAATCATTAGAACGTAACTTTACAGATGGTGTTTATAGTAAGGCGCGTGTCTTCCCAACGAGTTCTAATTATTCTTCTGTTGAAAAGGAATATAAAAATGATATTTTCTACACACAACCTGGACCAGAAATTCAGGGTATTGGGGTAAATATTGATCGTCAAAGTTACAAACATACTGCTAAAAAAACAGATATTGAGAAAGAATCAACTAAAAAGGCCCTTCTTAACAAGGATTTCCGTCAGTCTGTTAACTTTTCTATTGACCGCACTGCTTACTCAGCTCAAATTAATGGTAAAGCTGGTGCTGCTCAAGCAATTCGTAATATCTTTGTCAAACCAGAATTTGTATATGCAGGTGATAAATCATTTGGAGAATTAGTGTCTGAGAAATTACCTTCTTATGGTAGCGAATGGTCAGGTATTAATGTAGCCGATGGACAGGATGGTATTTATAATACTAACAAGGCTAAAGAAAAGTTTGAGAAAGCTAAGGCAGCTCTTCAAGCAGAAGGAGTTCAATTTCCTATCCATTTAGATTTTCCAGTTGATGAATCAGCGAAAACTGCTGTTGCACGTGCACAATCAGTGAAACAAACTGTTGAAGAAGCTCTAGGTAAAGAAAATGTTGTTATTGATATTAATCAAATGTCTTCTGATGATTTGAATAATATTACATATTATGCTTCAAATGCTGCCGCAGAGGATTGGGATATTTCAAATGGGGTAGCTTGGGGACCAGATTACGAAGATCCATCTACTTATCTGGATATTTTTAAGACAACAGCAAGTGAGAACACTAAGACATTTATGGGATTTGATGATCCAAATAGTGCTGCTGCTGCTAAAGTTGGTCTAAAAGATTACGATACTTTGGTTGATGCTGCTTCAAAAGAACAAACGACTTGAATCTTCGTTATGAACGATATGCAGATGCTCAAGCATGGTTGACAGATAGTTCTCTATTTATGCCAACGATGGTAAATAGTGGTGCTGCCCCTATGATTTCTCGTATGGTTCCATTCTCGGGGGCTTACTCACAAATTGGAAATAAAGGAGTAGATACTTACTTCAAGTATCTCAAGCCACAAAAAGATGTTGTTACTAAAAAAGATTATGATTCAGCTCGTGAAAAATGGCTTAAAGAGAAGAAAGTGTCTAACGACAAGGCTCAAAAAGATCTTGCCAAACACGTTAAATAATGCAATGGAAAGAGGCGTAAGCCTTTTTCTTTTGTCAAAAATAGGTCAAAATTCCTCAGAAAGTATCTAGCAATTGTAAGAAAGAAAGTATAAGACAAAACATTCTGAAAATTGCTGTTATTTCGATTTTTATGGTATAATAATGACATAACTATGATTTTTTTGGAGAGTGCTTATGAAAAAAAGAAGATAGTGCGT
>ENA-OQJV01000075-OQJV01000075.1-human-gut-metagenome-genome-assembly--contig:-NODE-75-length-15445-cov-3.191539_pt1 | contig 15445 bp, 16 predicted proteins | sample MGYA00242616_ERZ504783 | MGnify/ENA primary metagenome ERZ504783 (study PRJEB26092, sample SAMD00036360) | human gut metagenome | host: Homo sapiens | study: EMG produced TPA metagenomics assembly of...
CAGCTCCTGTAAAGGGACTGTAAATGCCATGATAAATACGCTCGTTCCGACTGCAGTCTTAAGCTCATAGCCAAGCACTGATGTGAGGATGAGGAGCATCATCATACCGCCTCCCGCACCTATGAAGCCACAGATAAATCCGATAAGCACACCGCAGATGATTGACTGGATAGCTCTCTTTTTAGCTGAAACTCCCTGCATGGCCTCCTTTGTTGTCATGACAGGACGGACTATAAACTTGATTCCGAGTAAAAATGTCATAAATACCGAAAAGCTGCCCATTGTTGCTGACGGCACAAGGCTTGATACATAGCTTCCAACAACCGTGAAGCAATAAAACCATGACCATCATTATGAGTCCCGTTTTTTACATCAAGGTTCTTGTTCTTTCCATATGTATAGGCTGACACTGCGCTGGCAAGTACATCAGACGACAGGGCTATTCCCACTGCCATATAAGGGTCCATTCCCAAAAATGTAATGAGCATAGGACTTATTACTGCTGCTGCGCTTAGTCCCGCAAAGCCGGTTCCAAGGCCTGCGCCCATACCGGCAAAAAATGTTACTATTATAGTTATTAATGTGCTCATTTGTGTGATTTCCTCCTGATTATTTCATCCATATTATTCTCAAGCTGTTCCATAACAATCGTCAGCTGCTTTTTCTGCTCCTCATCTATCCCTGCAAACAGATTTGCTGTAAACTGCTGCTGTATACGCCTTCCTCTTTCAATGACAATCCCGGCCTTTTTTTGTACAGACAAGCTCCGTCTTCCTCCTATCATTTTCCACAGGTTTTCTCTCCAGATACCCTTCATTCACAAGCTTATCAACATTTACAGACACAAGATTTGCCTTGATTTTTCTTATTTCAACTATATCCCTTGCCGTCTTATATTCCGGATTGTTCGCCAGAAACATGAGTATATCAAAGGCTGTCTGTGGAAGCTTTAGCTCATGACACAGTGGTCTGCACTCATCGCTGTAGGTTCGCGAAATTTTCTCTGCAAACTCAAAGTTAAATTTCATATGTGATATTCCTTCTTTCCCTTTCTTATTTTGCTGCTTTGTTGTACATTTTTGAATTATTCATTTTTGAACTAATTATATATCTCTCTGTCATTTTGTCAAGCGGTTATTGTATTTTATACCCTGCAATGCTATACTTTTTGAGGCATTTTTTCATTAACTATTATGATATGATTTAACAGTTATATAATACCTTGAAAGTATTCTGCAGTCATGGTATTATATGTAATTGGCGCTTTGTTGCACATTTTAAACACCGGCTAATCTACCGGTGATTTTTAATTTTAATAACTAAAGCTTCGTACATATATAATGTAGGAGTTTTAAATTAACAATCATTTACAATAGGAGGAATTATGAGTCAGGAAACAAATTCAGCCCCTGTAACAGAGAACAAGATGGGAACCATGCCTATCGGCAGACTTGTCTTTAACATGTCTTTGCCTATGATGATTTCCATGCTCGTACAGGCTCTATACAACATCGTGGACAGTATTTTCGTTGCAAAGCTGTCCGAAAACGCACTCACGGCAGTTTCACTTGCCTTCCCTTTGCAGACACTCATCATCGCTGTCGCAACCGGTACAGGTGTAGGTGTAAACGCGCTGCTGTCAAAGTCACTCGGTGCCCATAAATACGACGATGCCAACAAAATCGGCATCAACGGTGCCGTACTATATGCATTCAGCTACGTAATATTTCTGATTCTCGGACTTACAATCGTAAAGCCTTTTTACATGAGTCAGATTGGAAATGCTGATGTCGAAATCATGGATATGGGTGTGAGCTACCTGAGTACTGTTATGATTTTTTCATTTGGTATTTTTGCCGAAATCTTTTTTGAGAGGGTACTTACCTCGACAGGAAGAACTATTTTCAGCATGACCTCACAGCTTTGCGGTGCCATCACAAATATCATTCTGGATCCTATCATGATCTTTGGACTGCTTGGCTTCCCTAAGCTCGGTGCTACCGGTGCTGCTGTGGCAACCGTTGTGGGACAGTGCGTGGCCGCCGTTGTTGCTTTTGTCTGCAACCACAAATTCAATCATGATATCAAGCTGAGCTTCAAGGGCTACAGCCCGGATTTCAAAATCATGGGAACCATTTATGCTATCGGTATTCCGTCGATCATTATGCAGTCTATAGGCTCAGTAATGACATATTCCATGAACAGAATACTTATCGGCTTTTTCATCGACTGCCGCTGCTGTTTTCGGTGTTTATTTCAAGCTGCAGAGCTTCTTCTTTATGCCTGTATTCGGACTGAACAACGGAATCACACCTATCATCGCCTTCAACTACGGTGCACAGAACAGAAAGCGTATGGTTAAGACAATAAAGGTCAGCCTGATAACCGCATTCTGTCTGCTCTTCGTTGGCTTTGCCTGCTTTGAGTTCATACCAAAGGTGCTTCTTGGAATGTTCAGCGCCTCTGACGATATGCTCAAAATCGGTGTTCCGGCGCTCAGAATAATCGGTGTGCATTTCCTCATCGCATGGTTTTGTATTATCGTCGGCACAGTATTCCAGGCTTTGGGAAAGGCTGTCTTTTCTATGATTGTATCAATCATGCGTCAGCTTGTGGTTTTAATTCCGGCAGCATACATCCTTTCAAAGCTTGGTGGACTCCACGCTGTATGGTGGGCTTTCCCGATAGCAGAGGTGATATCCTTTACTGTTTCGACATTATTCTTAATCAGGATCAACAGAACTATTATCTCAAAGATTCCTGATGGAAGCGATGTGCTGTAAGAAATTTTACTTGCGTATTTTCTTACTCTATACGTATTTTATGGAAAAAGTTCAATCTGCAGATACAAACCTCTTTTAAAAAATGCGATTTTGTAGTAAAATTGCCAAAAAGAAAATGCGATTTTGTTTTTTTATTAGGAGATTGCAATGATATGGAGGACTAAGACATGAAATTTATATCGTGGAATGTAAACGGACTGCGCGCATGCGTCCAGAAAGGTTTCCTTGATTTTTTTAACAGTATAGATGCGGATTACTTTTGTATACAGGAGTCCAAGCTACAGGCGGGACAGATTGACCTTGACCTGCCAGGCTATCACCAGTACTGGAATTATGCCGAGAAAAAAGGCTATTCCGGCACAGCCATTTTCGCAAAAAATGAGCCATTATCTGTGTCTTACGGCATAGGCATTGAGGAGCATGATAAGGAAGGACGTGTCATCACACTCGAATATGACAATTTCTATCTCGTAACCTGCTATACTCCAAACTCACAGAATGAGCTGAAAAGACTGCCGTACCGTATGCAGTGGGAGGATGATTTCCGTGAATACCTTAAAGTTCTTGATGCCAAAAAGCCTGTCGTACTGTGCGGTGATCTGAATGTCGCACACAATGAAATCGACCTGAAAAATCCAAAAACAAACCGCAGGAATGCAGGTTTTTCAGACGAGGAACGTGCTAAAATGACAGAGCTTTTAGGTTCCGGTTTTACCGATACCTTCAGATATTTTTATCCGGATGCCGATGGTATATATTCCTGGTGGTCATACCGTTTTAAGGCACGCGAGAAGAACGCTGGCTGGCGTATCGACTACTTTATCACGTCAAAGCGCATCAATGATAAGCTTAAAAAGGCAGCAATCCATACCGATGTACTCGGTTCAGACCACTGCCCTGTAGAGGTTGATATTGAATTTTAAATTTAAGGTTATGTATTTTTACAATCCCTTATGCAACACTCTCTTCTCGAGCTTATCCCCATCCAGTGTATATTCAACAGCATTATACGCACCGTTTCTGTATGCGAACGTCTCATTGTCATCCTGATAATGCACGAAGCTGCCCTTGCCCGGATATGTCAGTATACTGATCTTATCCTCTGTAATGTCCTCTGTAGAGCGGATTTCTCCGTCTGCTACAGGGATAATGGCTCCTGCTTTTATGAAGACAGGTACTTTATCAAGTGGTGCATCTGCTAAAATATATCTGCCGCCACTGTATTTTTCGCCTGTGTAGTAATCATACCAGTCGCCGTCAGGCAGATAAACCTCTCTTGCCTCCTTGCCCGGTGCGATCACAGGTGCAACCAGTACAAAGCTTCCAAGCATATATTCATCAGAAATATTTCTCACATGCTTATCTGCAGGATACTCGTATACGAGCGGGCGCACGATAGGTGCTCCTGTCTTTTCACACTCATGTGCCAGATCATAGATATATGGGATAAATCTGTATCTGAGCTTTACTGTCTTTCTGACTGCATCTATCGTAGTCTCGTCAAACTGCCAAGGCTCCTGTCTGCGTGTTCCCATTGCTGAATGATTTCTGAAAAACGGCACAAATACTGCTGCCTCATAAAATCTGACAAGAAGCTCCGGTGTAGTATCACTTCCGAAACCGCCTATATCGCTACCGCACATGGCAAGTCCGCTGACTGACAGATTGCACACCTGCTCGAGTGAAAGTGCTATATGCGCCCAGATGCTGTGATTATCTCCGGTCCAGCCACCGCAGTATTTCTGGCTTCCGGCATATGCAGCCCTGGTAAGTACAAACGGACGTTTTCCACCATCATTTTTCACAAGTCCCTCATATGTAGCTTTTGCCATAAAATGTCCGTAAATATTGTGAACCTTTTCATGTGCTCCATACTCAAACTGCACATCATCCGGCAGTGGTCCGTTGAAGCTTGCAGGCTCATTCATATCATTCCATATTCCACTGATACCGTGCTCGAGAAGTATCTTTGTCTTGTCTCCCCACCAGCTTCTGACGCTTTGCTTTGTGAAATCCGGAAATACCGATGTTCCCGGCCAGACAGCATTTTCATATACACTGCCATCTGTATCATGTGCAAATGCATCCATCTCCATACCCTCTTTGTACATGAAGTAGTCCTCATCCTTCTTCACACCCGGGTCAATGATGGATATAAGCTTTACACCCCTGTCTGCAAGCTTCTCTGAAAGGCCCTTTACATCCGGGAATTTCTTGTCATCAAAGGTGAATACCCTGTAGCCGTTCATGTAATCGATATCCATATGTATCACATCGCATGGGATATCAAGCTCGCGGAATTTGTCAGCTATATCAAGCACCTCATCCTGCGTGTAATAGCCCCAGCGGCTCTGATGGCTGCCGTATATCCATCTCTGATAAAGCGGTGTGGTGCCTGTCAGTGATGTATAAAGTCCTACCACCTCTGCCATATCATTTCCCGGCATAAAATAGTAGTCCAGCTCGCCCTTCTCATGCTCGACGAAATAGTAATCTGTGTTTTCATAACCGAAATCAAAGGTTGTCTTGTAGGTATTATCCGCAAAAATTCCATAGCAATATTCATCGCCAAGCACGATAAAAAACGGTATGGATTTGTACAGCGATTTGAAGCTGTCCACATGTGGCGCAGGATCATCTGTGTTCCAGTTTACATATGAATATCCACGCTTGTTGAGGCATCCCGGTTTATCTCCCAGACCGTAAATAGCATCATCCTTTCCAAGCTTTTTGATGATGGTAACAGCGTCAGTTTTTTCTTCATCTTTTCCGACAGTATGTCCCTCAAGCTCTGCGATGGCAAGATCCTCGTACGGATTCTTCTCACTCTTTTTGCGTGCTTTTTCATAATCTGAAAGCACAAGCTTCCCTTTGTAATAAATATCAAGCTTCTCGTTATCCTTCACATATACAGTAATATCCCTTGCGCGGATGACTGCTTTAACTGCTGCATCGCTTACACCGGCTTCTGCTGCGGTTCCCTTGGCATCAGACGTATCCTTGCAGGTCACGTTCGGTGTGGCGGCCTTCGGAATAAATCCCTCCTCTATTGCAACACTTTCGATGCCGGGTTTTTGTGCAACATGCACTATGTTGTTTTCAAATATGGTAACAAACAGACTGCCGTTCTCGTAGATCAGCTCTGCGGTGTTGTCCTGTATTTTACAGTTCTTATATGAATTTCCCATTGCATAATCCTCCCTTGAATTATATAGTTTCTCCTGATGTTTCTTATAAAAATACTTCCGTTTACTATAATAGTATCATCCATTTTTTAATTTTTACAACAAAGAAAGTCACCGGTCACACCTAGTATGACCGGTGACTGCCTACAGGCTGTAAGTATCTCTGTCAATACACCATACAGCTCTGTATCAAGCTCCTTTGCCTTGAGCTCTGATAAAATCACTGTTGTTTTCTTTCCCGATGTAATAAGACCGTAGATTTCATCCTTTAGCACAAAGCCTATCTCTGCCTGATTCAGGAAATCAAAGCATCTTTTTTCGATTTGATTATCAAGCGCTACTGTGTCTTTCGATATTGCAACACTTATTTCGCTCTCTGTCGATGCATTTACAGTAACGATGAGCTTTCTGTTTTCTTTATCATATTTATTCTTTGCCCATACCTCTTTACCATCCACGGATACCTTTACCTTACCGGCTGCTGCTTCGGTTCTTCTCTCAAAGACAAGCTTATAGGTTCTGTTGTCAGGTATTAATGATGCATCTCCATCTGCCGGAGAAATGACAAACATATCTTTATCCGCAGAATATTTCATAGCTGTGGTCACACATCTGCCATCCACATATCCGCAGGATTCATTGTCATCCTCGTATAGCTCAAACTCACCATCAGCCTCCGGGAATACCCTGACACATAATACATCAGGATTTTTGATAACCGACCTTGCATCAAGCTCATCAGCATCTGCACACACAAGTATGCCTCCCGCCTTCGCAAACACCGGTATGCTGCTCAAATCCCTGTAAACCTCCAGCATTCTTCCACCATCATAGCGCATGCCTGTATAGATATCATACCAGATGCCCTCCGGGAACCATACTTTGGTTTTTGCCACATTAAGTCCCTTAATACGTGGAGTTGTAACAGGCGCTGCCATAAGCTGGCTGCCAAAGAAATACTGATTCTTTACCTCATAAGCCTCTGCATTTTCAGGATACTCATAATACATAGGCTCAATCAGCGGCATATTCTCGGCATAGCTGCGATAGTTCATGGTATACAGATACGGAATCATACAATGCCTCTGTCTGAGCGCCGCCTCCATCGCTTCCTCAGTCTCTTTTTTAAATCGCCACGGCTCCTTGCCGTTAAATTCGCTGCATGAGCTGTGCAGACGCATTATCGGAGAGAATATACCGTATTGTGTCCATCTGGCTGTCAGCTCATCATCCTTGTAGCCAAGCATATGTCCGCCAATATCATGGCTCCACCATCCATATCCGATGTTTGTCGCTGTAGTTGTAAAATACGGTTGAAAATCAAGCGACTCCCATGTAATATGTGTATCTCCCGAAAATCCAATCGGATATCTATGGCTTCCCGGACCTGCATAGCGCGAAAATGTCATTGGACGCTTGCCGTCTCTTTTATTATCGAGATAATGAAAATGAATTAAAAATCCATAGCGGATCCAATCCTTCAACCTTGCAGTTGCTGCCCTGCTGCCAGTCAATCCACCAGAAATCCACACCTTCAGCCTCTCTCGGATGGTGAAGATACTTAAAATATGCATCCATAAACTTTGGGCTTGCCGGATCACATACAACCGGGTCCTCATTTTCATAGTCCACGCCCATTTCCTTTGCCATATCAACATACATTTCTTCACAGCCCTGCACACCATCCGCAGGGTGTACGTTCAGGGTAGTATGCATTCCTCTGTCATGGAGCTTTCCAAGAAAGCGCTTCGGATCCGGGAAAAGCTTTTTGTTCCAAGTATATCCTGTCCAGCCGCTTCCGTATTTAGGGTCCACATCAACCTGATGCCAGTCCATATCTATTACAGCTACTGTGAACGGGATATTCTTTTCATCGAATTTGTCCATCAGCTCCATATAGCTTTCTTCTGAGTATTTATAATATCTGCTCCACCAGTTTCCCAGTGCATATCGTGGAAGCATCGGAGTCTTGCCACAAAGCCTGTAAAAATCATTGAGCGCCTGTTTATAATCATGTCCGTATCCAAAGAAATACAAATCAGACACACCTTTTTTTCTTGGCTCAATCCATCCATCGTCAAGTAAAATCTGTGATTTACTGTCATCAAGAATTGAATATCCAAAGCGTGAAACAACACCGTGTCCAAGCTCAACCTCTCCGTTTACGTCATCAAGTGTACGCGCTGTACCCTGCAAATCATGCACCTTCTCGCCATAATGCCAGATGCTGTGATATGCGCTCAGGTTTCCCTTAATCTGTATACTCAGTCCGTGTGATGAGAACTCCTTCTCATTATATATCAGGTGCAGCATTGATGTATGAACCTCAATTCCATCAGCGTTACGCACCACATGATAGTCGGTCTTTGGAAAATCCCTGAACAATACTGTCTGTGTTGCCCTATCCTCGAATACGCCATCTTCACTGTATTCCAGACGGACAAGCGCCTCTGTCAGTAATGTAATCCTGTATTTTTCACCTATTATCATATTGTCCGATAATGCCACCGGACTTGTCTTTACTCTGTATATTTCCTGCATGAAATACCCCCTCTCATATAAATTACGTTATCCCTTGACAGCTGATGCCGCAATTCGATATCCTCTTTTTGTTCAAATTAGTTTAGCGCTAAATCCGATCTACTCCCTGTGCACACGCTTGTTTTCATACATTTTCCATTATCTTGTCAAATCCTTTACCCACTTGTATTTTTTAAAAATGTACGAGTGTCCACGGTATCTTTCCAACCTCATCCACGCAGGTGCACGCATATACCACAACCACCGGCCAGTTCAAAAAATATGTGCCTGCAACTGCAAGCGGTATTGCTATGCCCCACATCGTCACAGCAAGAGAGTACATATCAAACATCGTATCTCCTCCCGAACCAAAGACACCATTTATGATGATTTCATTTACCGATCGTCCAATCATGTAGAAAGCAAGTACACCGAATAACTGCTTCAGATACTCTGCAGCCTGCGGTGTGAGCTTTACAAAATGTAAAATCACCGGTGCTGAAACCGCCATAAGCACTGTCATAACAGCTCCGCACAAAAATGACAGCTTTGCCATTCTGATGCCATATGCTTTTCCACGCTTTAAATTCCCTGCGCCAAGCTCATTTCCTATCATAATGCCTGCTGCACTTGATATACCTGCACTGAGACAGCAAATGATATCACGCACAACCGCTGCGACGGAGTTGGCCGCTGCCGCATCTGTTCCCATGTGTCCCATAAATGTAGAGTACGATGTAAAGCCTATTCCCCATACAAGGCTTGCTCCGAGAATCGGTCCGGAGCACTTCATAAAATCTGCTGACAGCTCCTTGTTCCTTGCAAAAAGTTCCCGAATTTTTAAGCCTGATATATCCCGGTCTGTACGAAAATGTGATTGAAAGCATAAGCTCCACTACTCTTGATATGAGTGTGGCAAGTGCCGCTCCCCTCACATTCATGCTCTCGATGCCAAATGCACCATAGATAAATATGGCATTGAGCATTATGTTTATAAGCACTGTAATTGAGCTGACTGCCGCCGCAGTACCCGCGTGCTCTGATATCTTCATCATGACTATATAACACTGCGAAAAACCTGTCAATAAATATGAAAAAGAAGCTATTTTCAGATAGCTTACACCATAATCTATAAGCACCGGCTCGTTTGTGAAAATAAGCATCAGATATCGTGGAAAAAATGCACATGCCACGAAAAACAGCACCGATACTATGCCACATATCCTGATTGCAAGAGCGAATATGTCATCGAGCGCCTTTATGTCCTGCTTGCCCCAATACTGTGCTCCGAGTATTGCAAGCCCTGCTGTAGCTGCTGATAGAAACATGTTCTGGATGAACTGTATCTGTGTGGCAAGCGAAAACTGCTGACATATAGTTCTGGTCCAGTCCTCCGAGCATGAAAGCATCAGCCACCGCCACCAGCGCCAGCATCAGATTCTGCACCATTATCGGAACCATGAGTGTCCACAGCTTTTTGTAAAAATGTGTATCAAATTCTATTGTTTTCATAAGTAAATTTTACCTCTATATATAAATCTCTAAAGGTTTACAAGTATCCGTGTCCATGCTTCGCATAGCCTTTCAAATGACCATGCCGCATTTGCAGGGCTTGTGGACGGCAATGTAACTGCCTCCATTCCTGTCAGAGGAAGCTGATATTTCTTATAAAGCGCCCCTGCTTTATTTCCGTTTGCATATATCTGTTTTATATCGGATGTTTCAAGGATTTTTCTTATATCCGTTGGTGTTACATTTCTGATACTGCTGTCGCTCGAACCCCTGATGTCACAGCTTTGTATCACATCCCATATAGCTATATGATTTTTAAACAGCATATATTTTTTCTCATCTATCGTCTCCGGCACCGATTCATCCAATAGATACGCAAGCAGCTTCCAGAAACGGTTCTGCTTGTGTCCGTAATAGAAATTGTTTTCCCTGGATTTTACGGATGGAAGCGTTCCGAGGATGAGGATTCGGCTGTTTTCGTCATAGACAGGCTTAAAGGAGTGGGTTATGTGCTCGTATTCCATTAGCCTTTATCACCTCTTATCATCTTTTAAATGCTCTCCTGATTTTGTATAGTAATCATTATACCTTATAGCTGATACTTTTACGAGTCAATTAAATGATTTTTCTCATAAAAAAACTCACAATCGTTTTTTCGATTGTGAGTTTGCACATCTGCTAGACACATTATGTATGAGTAATCTGATTTCATCAGCTCAGCTCTATCTCATACGCTCCGGCTTCAAAATCCACCGTTAGAAGCGCATATGCTTCACCGTTATCATAGCGGATTGAAAGCTTTGGTCCTTCTCCTGCTACTGTGATGACAGCTCCCTTCTCAAATGCCTTATGGGTGTTTCTCATGCGAAGCAGCTCAAGCTGCTTTGCAACAACATCCTTTTTTAGCGCCTCCTCAATATCGGAAGCACTGAGGTTTGTTCTGTTTATTTCCTTATGTCCTGATTCTCCTGCACGTCTTACCGCCTCATGGTCATTTTTGCCTGCAAAGAGGTCCAGATACCATACCTGCGGCTTGCCCGGCATGAACATCTGAATGGCACGGGCCAGAAGCATTTTGCTGTCAGACTCACCAAGCGCACTGTAATATGTGGCATTGACCTGATAATATATATTCTTCTGTCCATGAAGATTTTTGACCATGCCGCCACGAGATACAATCAAATCTATAAGCGAGCGAATATCGTCCTCCGGAAGCAGACCCTTTAAATCCAGAAGAGGTATGCCGTCATGGCAGCCAAGCATATTGACAGTGGAGATTTTATCATCCACAACCTCACGCGCCCATTTTGCAAGGTAATCTGCTCTCCTGTTCTCAATCGCATCAATTACCAGTCCCGGTAAAAAGAATCATATGTGGCATAGCCCTTATCTGCAAGGGTTTTGTATATTTTCTCCTCATATGCCGCGTGTATTTCAGGCAGCAGAGTCAGCCCGAGCGGAGCTGCAAGCTCATGGATCTGCTGTAGAAATTCCCAGGTCTCAGGATCATTCAGGAAATTCTTTTTCCCCGGTGCCTTAGGCGCATAGGCAAATGCATCAAGCCGCACAATAGCCGCACCGTAGGATGCTATTTTTTCAAGTGTTTCACGATAAAAATCCCATACCTTTTCGGACTTTATATTTAAATCCATCTGCCCCAGATATTCTCTGCCATGCACCTCCTGGTAAAATGTGTTCCAGTATGGCACCCTTCGTCCATCCGGAAACTCAACCATAAGAATCGGAAGCCCCGGCTTTCTGAAAAACATCTGCTTTAAGCATGACTCATCAGGCTGTATGTAGCCCTCGTCCGTCATGACTCCATGACCTTCCCAGAATTTGTTCCAGTCTATGAAAAAATCCCGGTACTCCGACTCATCGCCCTTTTCCACAAGATCCTTGAACTGTGGTGACTGTGCTGAAGCATGATTTAAAATAAAGTCAAGCTTTAAGTCAATCCCCAGCTCCTTCAATTGCGATAAATCCTCTATTGTCGCAAGCTCCTCATTCAGATTGTAGTCCACGACCGAAAATCCGCGATCCAAATCCGAATGATACAGGCTTGGCAGAATATAAAATGATGAGAATGTGTCCTGCATTTCCTTCTTTTTGAGCAGCGCTGCGATATCGGAAAGCTTACCGCCCAGACTGTCAGGATATGCGTTAAGCATAGGTTTATTGTTCATAGACTTTGCCATCCTTTCCAACTACTATACGCGCATTTTTACTCTGTAAATCAAGCTTTTCCTGCTCCAACTCTACCACGCGGCATATGAAAGGGCTTGCGGCGTTTTCGTCACGCCCTCTCTTAATGCGGCGCGCCTTAGTCTCCTCAGGCGAACTCTCCAGAAATACAGGTATATCAACACCCTTAAGGTATTCGCTTCCTCCGTGGGTCCACTCCAGGATGAGCACCTTAATTCCTGTAAAATCAGTTTCATCATATGAGATATCACCGTCCTGGCGGCCCATATGCTTTATCTCAATTATATCTTTTCCTTCCTTAAACTCTGAAAGCTCCTTGTTAATCCTGTCAAAGTCAATCTCCTTAGGTGTTCCAAGATATCCACGTAAGCCATCCTCGCCGGACTCGTTATACACATTAAGGCGTTCTTCGTCGTTTCTCATCGGGATACGGTGTGGATAATTGTCCCCAGTCAGCACATAGCAGGCTGTATTATCCTTCAAAAAATACTGCTGCAGGGCTGCTGCAATCGTTGTCTTTCCTGAGCCTGAGCCGCCGTAGATGCTTATTACAATACGTTTATCAGAAGAACTATCTGCAGTGTCAGCCTCACTTAATTTTAGATTGCCGCACACCTTCTTTATCTCATCATACAGCTTCTTTGCCTCATCAAGCCTGATAAATGAAAACTGATATGCCTCATACTCCTTTGTTGCAAACGGAAGCGGTATTCCGGCATTCATCAGTGCTGCACCTGTGTACTGCCTGCCGGTATTTTCCTCAATATATACTGCATCCGACTCCAAGCCCTTAAGCTTCACATAGCAAGCAGCCGCGTTTGCCTCCGCATACAGACGAACCACGCTCACAAGCGCCCTGTCCTTTGCCCTTGAGACAGACATCCACGCAGCCACCTCATCCTCAAATGGGCTTGTAAGGCGCCAGTAGGTGCCCTCATTTATAAGCATCTCATACTTCTTAAAGGTCTTGATCTGCTCTCTGATTTCTTCCTTTTCCTCATCCGACAGAAGGGCCGGATTCAGCTCATAGCCAAAGGTTCCTGCCATGGCTGTGATGCCTCTTGTTTTAAGGCTTGTCACTCTGCCGGTCTGATGATTTGGCACTGCCGATACATGCGCTCCCATGGACGATACCGGATAGAAGAATGATGTGCCATACTGTATTCTTGTACGGTTTATGGCATCTGTATTGTCACTGCACCATATCTGTGGACTGTAGTAGAGCATGCCTGCATCAAATCGTCCACCGCCACCGCTGCAGCCCTCAAGAAGTATATCCGGATATCTTGTCACCAGACGCTCCATAAAATCATACACTCCAAGCACGTAGTCGTATGCAAGATTTCCTGCATATACGTCAGCCATGCTTCTGTTCATATCCCACTTCACGTAGTCGATTTTTCCCTGGTCAAACACTGCGCAGATCTGATCGAAAATATTGTCCCTGACTTCTTTTCTCGAAAAGTCTAAAAGAAGCTGGTTTCTTGAGCGTACAGGAAGCTTTCCCGGAATCTGGATAGCCCAGTCAGGATGCTCTCTATACAGATTACTGTCCTCATTCACCATCTCAGGCTCAATCCATATTCCAAATTTCACTCCCTGTGCATGCACTCTGTCGATGAGCTCTGAAAGCGTTCCGCCAAGCTTTTTCTCATTCACAAACCAGTCTCCGAGTGATGAATTATCATCATCTCTCTTTCCAAACCAGCCGTCATCCATGACCACCATATCTATGCCCAGTGATGCGGCCTCCTTTGCAAGGTCTACTATCGTATCACCGGTAAAGTCAAAGTAAGCAGCCTCCCAGCTATTGATGAGCACCGGTCTTACCTCATGTGCAAATCTGCTCCTGCACACATGCTCACTGATGCAGGTGTGATACTGATGGGAAAGCTGTGAGAAACCGTCTGCCGAGTATGACATAATCACCTCAGGCACTGTAAAGGTCTCTCCTGCCGCAAGCGGATATGAAAACAGCTCATCGGAAAGCCCCATTAAAAGGCGTGTCTGGTTAATCTGATCCTTCTCTGCCTCACATGAGAAGTTGCCACTGTATACAAAAAGCATACCATAGCAGTCTCCTGCATTTTCTGTAGTATCGCGCTGTGCGAGAATAACTGCCGGATTGTACTGGTGGCTTGAGGTTCCTCTGCGGCTTCCGAATGAAAGTGTGCCGTGTCCTAAGCGTGTGCGCTCAAGATTACGCTCCATGGCATGCTTACCGTAGAATCTGATCACATCATAATCTCCGTAAACCATATCCAAGCAGGCAGCATGCGCCTTTTCAATTGTAATATTTCCACTGCCTGTATTTTTAATGAGCACACTTCTTGTGATGACATCACAAGCCTCGAGCACGCCATAAAGCAGATGCACCTCAACGCCTGCGATATCATCGCCAAGAACTATTTCAAGAGTCTGCGCTTCATCATCAGATGCCCACACTGCCGGAAGTCCCTTCAGAGCGTATTTTCCGTCTCTGATTTCATGACTCTTATAAAGAAGCTCAACACTATCAGTGCCCTGTTCGTTTTTGATATCAAGCGCAATATTTCTGAAATCGCCTGTGCCAAGAGTCGGATACTCCTGTGGCAGCGTATCAAGCGAATATGTACGGTTCATGCCTGCTGCGTAAGGATTGCCTGAAAAGCCTCTGTCAGCATATGTCAGCACATAGTCCATATCACATGTGCTTTTTGCTCCGTAGTACAGATGCAGCAGATAGCCAAGTCTGTCTATTTGCATCTGATATGTGGTGTGAGCTGTCTGTAAAGTAAAAATTTTCTTGTTTGGATTAAATATAATTGCCATAAAATCACTCCATATCATTGTTAAAATAGTGTTTAAAAATTATCCCTTGATTGCACCGTTTGCAACACCGTTTAATATCTGCTTCTGGCAGATTATATAGAATATAAGTATCGGTATCAAAGCCAGAATATATGATGCAAATGCCAGATTGTAGTTGGTTCCAAACTGTGTCTGGAAATTCAGCTGTGCCAACGGCAGTGTATTCTGTCCTGTTCCTGACATGATGACAAGCGGTGTCATGACATCATTCCAGGTACCGAGTGCTGTCAGGATGGCTACTGTCGCATGCATAGGTATTTAGTAACGGCTTTGTTTACGATCAGCTACACCTGCAGTATCAAGTGCACCACGGACGATGTGGTAACGTACCCCTGGAAGGTCTTTTACACGTCCACCACGGATAAGAACAACGCTGTGTTCTTGGAGGTT
>ENA-OQJV01000076-OQJV01000076.1-human-gut-metagenome-genome-assembly--contig:-NODE-76-length-15351-cov-3.872438_pt1 | contig 15351 bp, 15 predicted proteins | sample MGYA00242616_ERZ504783 | MGnify/ENA primary metagenome ERZ504783 (study PRJEB26092, sample SAMD00036360) | human gut metagenome | host: Homo sapiens | study: EMG produced TPA metagenomics assembly of...
ATACTTGTCTATCCAGCTATCTTTCTCGATATCCGTGCCCGGTCCATACAAAATACATATAAAGGAAATTTTGTCAGTTTGAGAAATTCGCAGCTTTAATAAAAACTTCGGAAACTGGAAGTACTGAAGCATCTGCTCTGACTCCTTCATGTATTCATATTTGATTCTTTTCTCGCCTCATTTCTGTTTCTAATTATTGTAAAAATCATTTTTATGCCGGATCAAAAAATGTCCTTACACATATTCAAAAAATGAAGGGCATAAATACAGCCTCTTGATGGAAATTTTTTTATTTTTCGATTAATAGAATACTTGAAAACAAAAAACACTCACCTATCCAGGTGAATGCCTTATCAAAATTTCCTTATTTTGTTGTCTGTAACACTTACTCAGAAACGCTTGCGTGTCTGCTAAAATGTAATTGCCAGCAATTATATTTTCACGTGGGTATGGGGACGTAATCCCCATCAAGTCTGCTACTCGTAAGTAATACAAAATTGTCAAAATGACAATACTGTAATACACGGGTGGATCTTGCCCTGGATGTAACATATGAATTCATGCAATAATAGGCCCAAATGGGCACTTTCGCCATTTGAGCCTATATATTGTATGTCTTTTGGATGCCCCTTTGAAATAGCCTCTGCTGGCATAAAAGAAGGCAGACAGTCTTGTTATAAAACCACCTGCCTTGTTGATTATTCTTATATGTTTTTTTGTATCTCATCCGTTCGACAAACTGCAATTTCTCAACTTCTTTAGTTTTCTTCAAATTCATCCAATCGTTGTTTCAATATAAAAATTTGCATCCTTATCTCATCAATAACCTTCTTAAACTCTTCGTCACTCTTTCCGGTTGGATCTTCAAGTCCCCAATTATCATCAAACGGTCTTTCGATAAACGGACATCCCACATTACAACCCATTGAAATTGCAATATCCGGTACTGGTATCTCATCAATCAGCTTACTATATTGTCCTTCTGCTTCCATATCAATTCCATACAATTCTTTCATAATCCGGACTGCATCCTGATTAATCTGTAGTTTCGTTTCTGTCCCTGCCGAATAACTTTCAAATACATCCGAAGCCAGATGTTTTCCCTAAAGCTTCTGCAATCTGGCTTCTGCATGAATTATGAACGCATATAAAAGCAACTTTTTTCTTATTCATACTTGAACTTCTCCTTTAATTTGTTTTGCAATCTTCACAAGAGTAAGCATTACCGGGACTTCTGTTAATACACCTACTGTAGTTGCCAGTGCCGCTGGACTTGATGTACCAAATAAAGCTACAGCGACTGCAACAGCTAACTCAAAGAAATTCGATGCACCAATCATTCCAGCCGGGGCTGCAATATCATACGGAAGTCTGATAATTCTGCATACTCCAAATGCCAGAAAGAATATAAAGAATGTCTGAATGATCAGCGGAACTGCAATCAATATAATGTGCAGTGGATTGTCCAGCACCACCTCGCCCTGAAACATAAAAATCAGTATCAGCGTGAGCAAAAGTCCCACTGTTGTTGCGGAATCAAATTTATGCAGAAAAGTCTGCTCAAAGTATTCCGTACCTTTCTTTCTGACCACCAGCAGCCTTGTTATGATTCCGGCTGCAAGTGGTATTACTACAAATAGAACCACACTCATAAATAACGTCTGAAACGGAACACTAACATTAGAAACACCAAGCAGAAATTTCACAATCGGTACAAATGCAAATAATATAATAATGTCATTTGATGCCACCTGAACTACTGTATAAGCCGGATTTCCCTTTGTCAGCGTACTCCAGACAAATACCATAGCGGTACATGGAGCTGCTCCGAGAAGCACGGCTCCTGCGAGATACTCCGTCGCAAGATCCGGTGTGTATCCATGTCTTAAGTTTTTGTATTCTCTTCATACATTCATTATAGCTTTTATCATCCATTTTATTTGTCCCCAAATAGCCGCTGCATTCGACCTTACAAGCAGTTCTTCCACAGGCAGACCAATCGGACAAATATCATGACAAGATAACGACTTCCCGCATCCCTCAAAATATTTCTTCTTATATTTAGCAGAAATCTCATTCAAATGAGTGCTTTCCTGTTCTTCATTCAGAATCCGAAATGCGTTGACTGCAGCAACAGCGCCTGCGAAAGTCCCATTTGCAGAGAAGTTAGGACACACTTCAAGGCAGCAGCCACACATCAGACAGCGTGCCGACTGGTATCTCGGTTCATGTGTCCACGGATTCATATAAGCTTCACTTTCAAGCCAAAGGTTCAGTTTTTTCAAATTTTCAAACAGAATTGACCGGTCAACGATCAAATCTCTTACAAGCGGAAATTTGCTTAAAGGTTCCAAGGTGATTGTAGAACCTTTTAATGTATGTAGAAATGTAGAGCATGCCAGCCTCGGACGTTCGTTAATCAGCATGGCGCAAGCCCCACATTTTCGCACCATACAGCTACATTCCCAGCTGATGGGAGTAACTATATTCCCTGAATTATCTTTCAAAGGTGTTCTACTGTTCAATTCCTTTAGAACAGTGGCAACAGAGCTGTTTTTGCTTCCGTCATACTCAAATTCCTGCCAATAACTGTCTGATTTCTGACTCTCCTGCCGCCTGATTCTTATTTTATATACCAAGTGAATCACCGCCTTTCTGGAACAGGTACAAAGGAAATCTGTATCTGCTTTCCATCAAATATGGCTACCGTTGTTTTAAGATAATCATCGTCATTGCTCTTCGGATAATCCTCCCGCCAGTGTGCACCACGGCTTTCTTTTCTTGCAAGAGCACTCTTTAGAACTGCCATGCCAAGCAATGGAAGATTTCCTGTCAGCGCTTGTACCGTTTTAATCCCATTTAACAACGTATTCTCATTTCTGACAACGCCCATAGTCTCCTGCATCACTTTGTTTAATTGCTTTATTTCTGAAATTTGAGACGCTGGTGGAAAATCTATCTGTGTCGCACAAGATAGATCTACTACATCTGCCTGTTCGCATGCTGATTTTGCCGCAACACGTCCTCCGTATAACGCTCCTAACAGAGAATTTCCACCAAGACGGTTGGCACCATGATATTGGGCACAGCATTCTCCGGCAGCGTAAAGATTCTGAATCGGCGTTCTGTGCTGCTCATCCACCAGAATGCCTCCCATAAAATAGTGAATTCCCGGTAAAACAGACACCGGTTCCTTTCGTATATCTTTATGCAGATAGGTCATACAATCGTCTGCCAGACCAGATAGCTTATTTGAAATAATCTCCTCCGATATTTCCGTCATGTCAAGAAATACCTCTGATTCATGGCTGACCTTCCATATCTCTCTGGCGGTAATATCTCGTGGCATCAGATTTCCAAGCTCCGGGTATTTTTCCTCCATGAAATACCATTGTTTTCCATCTTTCATGGCAAACAACCTGCCACCTTCCCCTCTGGCCGCCTCGCTGATGAGCATGCGTTTTCCACCACATTTCACAGTTGTCGGATGATACTGGATCATCTCGCCATTTGCCAGAGGAACACCAAGCCGGAACAATTCTGCGGTGACTTCTCCTGTATTGCTCAGCGAACCCGTTGTATTTCCAAACAATCCGTGCATACCACCGGTGGCAACAATAACCGCATCCCCCGGTAATTCCACAGTCTCCTGACTGTATTCATCCCTGATTACGCAACCACAACAAATATTGCCACACAGACGAAGTGTTAGGAAAGAATGATGGCTGAACCGTTCTACCACACCAGATGCTTCTTTCCTGCGAACAGCGTCTATCATAGCTGTCATGATCTGCTTCCCGGTATCGCTCTGTGCAAAAGCAGTCCGTTTCTTTTTCTGCCCGCCAAAATTCCGCAGATCCACATCATCATAGCCACTCATGTTAAATTTAACTCCAAGTTTTAGCAGCCAGTGCACCAGCTCCGGTGCTGCCTGTGTCATTCCCCAAACTGCATTTGGATCTGCCAGACCACATGCTGCCTTTATTGTATCTGTAAAATGTTCTTCGGGACTGTCGTTTTCATCTTTTGTATTCAAAGCTGCGTTGATACCGCCCTCCGCCATAACAGACTGTGCCCGCTCTGACGGAAGGGAGGAAACCAGTTTTACATTGCATCCATTTTCCGCTGCCTGCAAAGCCGCTGAAAGTCCTGCCAGTCCAGCACCTATAATAATAATTGTCTTACTCATAGATATTGCCACCCAATATAATATAAAATAACCGCTCCCGCTATAAAAAGAAGAAGCACCGAAAGGATCAAATAAATATCGCTCCTTCGTTCTTTATAACTGATGATTCCCAGTGATACGAGCAATGGGCGTATATTGATAAAAATATGAACAAAAATTGCCGCTACGAACAAAAGCTGAGTTACCATCTTTACAGTTGTAAAAGGGAACAAAATATATGTCCCATTCTGCACCTTTCCAAACAAGCCAATATGGAATAACAGCAGAATCAGTATTGCCATCCCACTGGCTCGTCTCGCCCAAAATATGACGTTTTGTTTCAGATACATTTTTCCTGATTGCTTCGCTGTCTGTAAACTCTGAACTGTCAGGATGACACCAATCACCGTATGCACAACAAGAATACCAACACCAATCCATGCAAGAAGTTTCCCTGCACTACTTCCAACTCCGTTCAGCATAAAGCTGCCCATGATTCCATGAATCATAAAAATGAGAAGCATTAAAACAGACAAAATCGTATTCCATTTTCTCATAAATTCCCGCTCACCTCATTTCTTCGCTGTCCATGATCATATAGTCCATCTGTGTTAGCGTTGTAACGTCAATAAAATCATCCGATGCCAGGAATACATCATACTTTCCACTTACCACTCTTGATAGCATCATTGTGTTACTGTACTCTTTCAGATCTACGGAAAAACCGGCCTGTTTCAACCTGTCACAGAGTTTCTTAGCATAACTGACAAGCGGATAATCCGTCTCAGATACATATAACCGAAAACTAATGTCCGTTTTCATGAGATTTGTTTCATTTGTTTCCGAATCGTCCAGTGCCAATTCTTTTAATTTATTCCGGGTGTTCTCGTTGTCGAGACCATCTGACATCATATTAATACCGAGAACATAAGAGCCTTCCAACTGTGCGGAGGCTTGAGCCGCCTTTTTTGACTTCGGTGTTGCTCCTGTGACTGCATCAATCATAGAAGGCGGTGAATGTAAAATGACACCAAAACCTACAAGAAAAACAATCGTAACAACTAACAGAATCAGTTTTCGTTTCACATTCCCACCTCATTTCCTATTTTTTCAAAATTCTCATTGCGTTTAAAACAGCAATTATGGTAACGCCTACATCACCAAATACAGCTTCCCACATTCCCGCAATACCAAGAGCGCCAAGAATCAGGAACACACTCTTAATCCCAAGAGCAATCACTATATTCTGCATGACAATCTGTTTTGTCGCTTTTGCTACTTCAATCGCGTCCACCAGCTTAGACGGTTCATCTGTCATCAGAACTACATCTGCTGCTTCAATGGCCGCATCCGAACCAAGCCCACCCATTGCAATACCAACATCTGCACGGGCAAGGACAGGAGCGTCATTGATACCATCACCAACAAAAGCCAATTTGCTTCCCGGTCTCTTTTTACCATCTAAAAGCTCAACCTTTTCCACTTTTTGGTCAGGAAGCAGCTGTGCATAATATTCATCCAACTGCAATTCTTCTGCAACAGACTTCCCAATTTTTTCATCATCACCGGTAAGCATGACTGTTTTTTCCACGCCGATATGTTTCAGGTCAGAAATTGCTTTTTTACTGTCCGGCTTCACTTCATCTGTTATCAAAATACATCCTGCATATTGACCATCTACAGCCAAATAAACTTTTGTACCTGCTTTTTCACAGGTTGTGTACTCTATACATTCTGTATCCATAAGTTTCGTATTGCCAGCAAAAACTTTCTTTTCCCCTGCCATTACACTGATTCCATATCCTGAAATTTCCTTATAATCAGAAATCACTGACTGATCCATTTCTTTTCCATAAGCAGCAAGAATGGATTTTGCAATAGGATGGTTAGAAAAACTCTCTGCCTCTGCCGCATACTCCAGAACCTGTTCTTTTGAAAATCCATTTGCAGGCAAAATATCCGTCACATTGAAAACACCCTTTGTAAGTGTTCCGGTTTTATCGAACACAATAACGCTGACATTATTAAGCGCCTCTAAATAATTACTTCCTTTTACAAGAACACCTCGTTTAGATGCCGCACCAATACCTCCGAAGAAAGTCAGCGGGATTGAAATGACCAATGCACATGGGCAAGATACCACAAGGAAAACAAATCCTCTGCGAATCCACTCTGTCCAACCTCCACCAAGAAGGATCGGTGGCAGAATTGCCAGAATAGCTGCTAAGATTACAACAACAGGAGTGTAATAACGTGCAAATGTAGTAATAAAATTTTCTGTTGGTGCTTTTCGGCTTGACGCATTTTCCACAAGATCAATAATCTTTGAAACAGTAGATTCACCAAATGCTTTCGTTGTCTTAATCGTTAAAACACCCGTCTGATTCATACAACCGGAAAGTGCTTCGTCTCCTTTATGAACGCTTCTCGGAACCGATTCTCCAGTTAAAGCCCTCGTATCCAGCATAGAATCTCCATCCAATACCACACCGTCTAATGGGATTTTTTCACCAGGCTTTACAATAATAATCTCACCAATGGCAACACTTTCAGGAGATATGGTAATCAATTTCCCATTTCTTCTTACTGTAGCAGAATCTGGACGTATATCCATTAAGTCTGATATAGATTTTCTGGAACGCTTAACAGCCAATGACTGAAAAAATTCACCTACCTGATAGAATAACATAACAGCAACTGCTTCTGGATATTCACCAATGACAAAAGCCCCAATCGTAGAAACACTCATCAAAAAATGTTCATCAAATACACGCCCCTTTGAAATGTTCCTCACAGCCTGCCATACAACATCTCCACCAAGAATAACATAAGAAACAATGAGAAAAGTTAACTCGATAGGCAGTGGCACTTTCGCAAAAACAGTCAATGCCATACCAATAGCATAGATTGCTGCACCAATCGCTAAACGAACTGTCAACTTCTTATCCTCATTGTTATAGGATTCATTGGCCTCCTGCTTTTTTTCCGGTATATAAGATTCCTGTACAATTTCAGAAACTTCCACATCTGGCTCATGGCTATGAACAATCGTTTCAATCTGACTGGCTATCGTATCTGCGGCTGTCTGAGCAACATTGATTGTAAGCGTCTGCTTCATCAGATTTACCACTGAGGATTGCACTCCATCCAACTCTCCGATTTCTTTTTCAATTTTTGCAGAACAATTTGGACAGTCCAACCCTTTTAATAGAAATATGCGTTTCATGATAATCTCCTTGTAATTTGTTTAATTGTTCAATTACTCAACTATCATATTAAAAAATATTATTTCTGCCAAAGATGCTCAAATCCCTTGTCAATAATCTCTTTCACATGATCATCTGCCAGCGAGTAGTAAACTATCTGTGCTTCTTTACGGAATTTTACCAGATTCGCTAGGCGTAATGCCTTTAACTGATGCGAAATTGCAGATTTTGTTACCCCCAGTAGCACTGCAAGATCACATACACACATCTCACTCTGTTCTAGAGCGTGTAAGATTTGTACTCTAGTTCCATCTCCAAATAGCTTAAACAAAGAAGCCAACTGGATATAATCATCTTTTGGCTGCATCTTGGATTTCACATCATTCACAATATCCTCATGAATTACATCGCAATTACAAATATAAGGCGTTTTTGACATATATTCACCTCCAAATAATAATAGTTGAACAATTACTCAACTATTATTATACTTATTTTTAAATTTATGTCAATAAGCTGATGTTAGTTCCCCATAAATTTTACAATTAAAACCAGCTCTTTATTCTTTTCTTAATCTTTTTCCCAGTATACCGTTTTGGCTTTCTAGTCACACTTCCTGTAAATTCCGATTTACCAATTTCATTAAATATTAAATTTCACGAACTAACTACATTGTCAAAAAATTCATTACAAGATTCACCATTATATCTTTTTCTTCTGGTCTTGACTCTGCAATCATAAGCGTAATCGCAACCAATGCTGGAACTTTTTATCGGAAAAACCGATAGAAGTCTCATCCAACTCGCCTGACGATATAATATTATTGATATGTTCACTTAACGTTGCCTGTTTTACTTCAAACAATTCTCCCATTTGTTTCTGTGTTAGCCAAACTGTTTCTAATTCTGGACTTAGCTCAACTTCAATATTTATATCGCCATCTGTAAATAAGAAGTTAGCGATTTCTTTTTCCGGTATTCTCTGTCCCACGGATTTCCTCATGATAGAAATAATCTACGATCACCGGATGCCCCTGCGGGACTCTGCCATAAGGCATTTCATTATCCACAAAGGCACAATCATACTTCTTAGCCATTTTCTCAGCTTTTACTTCAAGTGCTTCAAAGTAGCTGCGGTTATGCTTGTTATAGATCTCGTCGTAAAGTGGTACAAGATCAGGATATTTTCCGGCGATATAATCCATAATTGTCTTTTTGAAACCGCCTCGAAGATTGAGATTTTCGAGCCAGAACAGATCGCACTGATCCTTTACCCGCTCAAAGATTGCTTCAAAATCCGTGATACCGGGGAATACCGGGGATACGAAACAGACTGTACGGATACCTGCCTCATATACCTGCTTCATAGCAGCGATACGGTGCTCAATGCTCGAAGCAGAATCCATATCGTTCTTGAAATTTTCATCTAGTGTGTTGATCGACCATGAAACGGTTACACGTCCAAGCTTCTTCAGCAGATCAATATCCCGTACCACAAGATCCGACTTTGTGCAGATCAGAATATCTGCGTCACTGCCGATCAGCTGCTCCAGAAGTTTTCTGGTATTCCCGAATTGCTCCTCCTGTGGATTGTAGCCATCTGTCACAGAACCGATGACCACCCGCTGTCCGGCATATTTCTTCGGATTTTTAATTTCCGGCCAATGCTTCACATCAAGGAAAGTGCCCCATTCCTCCTTGTGCCCGGTAAAGCGCTTCATAAAAGAAGCATAGCAATACTTGCAGGCATGTGTACAGCCCACATAGGGATTGACCGAGTAACCGCCTACCGGCAGACTAGACTTAGTCATGATGTTCTTTGTTTCCACCTCACGAATGAGGATTCCATTTATTACTTCTTCCATGATTTCTGTACCTCTAACACTTTATTAAATTCTTCCGGCATTTCCTGAATCATATTTTCATCCCCTATGATAGGGACAATGTCTTCCTTCATAAACACCGGGATGCCGAGCTTATGTGCCTGGTCCGCCAGAGACCATGCCCATTCCGGCTCCGTATGAATCTTCCTGCTCTGAGCTCCGGTCATGGTGCCCACAACGATCCAATTGATTCCGGAAAGGTCAACTGTGCCGGGATCGTCGAATAACGGCTCAAAGGTAACATGGTAATGTTTTGCTCTAACGTTTTTCCGAATGGCGTCGATACGCCACAGTTCTGCTTTCCTCGTCACCGTAATGCCAAACCATGCGTTTTCCAGATCGGTATCAAAATCCAGCAAATCAGGTCGCTTGGTAAGGAACAGGAACTGATGCTGTGGATTTTCACGGATCTTTGCAAATACCTCATCTCTCCATTCCGGCTTCCATCCGGAGAGATCGCTCATCCCAGTAAGAAGAAAGTTCTGCGGACGTTTCTTTTCCATCATCTTGAGCTTACCCGGAAAGAATTCAGGTGCAGCGAAGTCATCAATCATATGCCAGCGTTTCACGTTGTTGCGGGCATAGCAATATGCACACCCCACTGTGCAGCCAATGACGATATTCATGTTCTGAATCTGATCTTTGATACAAATACTCATGACTTCTGCCACTCCTCAAGATTCTTTCTGATGCGGTCGAGGCATTCCTCAAACCGGGTAATTTCTTCCTCTGAAAAACCTTTGTAGTAAATACTGCCCATCTCATCAGATACAGAATCGTACTCGCCCTTTAAGGCATGTGCTTTCTCAGTCAGAAACAGGAGTGTTTTCCTTTTGTCCGTTTCAGACTGAACACGGCTTATCAGCCCTTGATTTTCCATTCTTTCCAGCATCGTAGTAAGAGATGTTATCGCTAATCCGCATTTAGTCGAGAGTGACCTGATTGAGATACCATCCTCCTGCCACAGCACATAAAGAATACGTCCCTGGGCTCCATTAAACGCATCAATATTCTTTTCACTGAGAATCTTCTCAAAAATCCGGTCTCCAAGCTGTTTTATTTTGGTGACAAGAAATCCTCCATTCATTTCCATACAAAAGCTCCTATATAGTAGTTTGTTAAAAACATACTATATAGGAGCTTTATTGTCAAGAGTTTATATGTCTTAATAGGTAAATTTCGTTTTTTTCAATTCTCCAAACTTGAATTTGTCCGCTCATTTATATAAAATAATTCCATTTTTCAGAACTACTAACTATTTTTCTTCAGCCCATAAAATTAAATGATCAGAACACTCTGTTGGTTGCGACACTCTACATGTATTTTTTATAAATCCTTTAGTAAAGATATGATCAATAGGTGATGCTGGAGTAGTCAATTTAGTATTAATCGAGGAAATCAATGCTCGTATGATTCTGTATAATTTCTGTGAATTAGTGACTTCTCACGCTGTGGTAAAAACATCTAAAAATACCAAACACGTCTATAAAATTAATTTCGCCACCGCAGTAAACATATGCAGGGCATATCTCAAACACGGCGGTGATGAAACAGAGACCATGCTTTTCATACAAAAGTATCTGACACCTGTCAGGTACAATCGAAAATATCCTATCCACCTCAGTCCAAAAAGAAATAGGAATTTCACGTATCGGGTTGCATAAATCTCGTTACCATTATACTGCGTTATGAGGCAGATATGCAATCTGTCTTTTTGTCATACACAAAAAATGATTTGAATTCATCATACACCTGCTTTCTACGCATTAGTGCACCTAAAAAATACAGCATTTCTTAACTGAACAGTATTTTTTCAATGCACGAACGCATATGATATACTGTTTTCATCATAAAAAACCTTATCTAAATGACATTGATTATCTAATTAACTACATTATTTTCTGTCTAAAATATCCATAAATTTGTCACCTGTAATTGTTTCCTTCTCATACAGGTACATAGCCAGTTCATCCAGTTTTTCCCTGTTTTCAGCAAGGATTTTTCTTGCTTTTTCATGCTCTGCTTTTACGAGCTGCACGACTTTTTCATCAATTTCCTTCTGGGTATCTGCGGAACAGGAAAGAGACGTATCGCCGCCAAGATACTGGTTGGTCACGTTTTCCATTGCCACCATGTCGAATTCATCTGTCATGCCGTAGCGGGTGATCATCGCTCTTGCAATTTTTGTTGCCTGTTCGATATCATTGGAGGCTCCGGTCGTGATCTCACCAAATACGATCTCCTCTGCCGCACGTCCGCCTGTAAATGTAGCAATCTTATTCTCAAGTTCTTTTTTCGTCATCAGATATTTATCACCCTGCTCAACCTGCATAGTGTAGCCGAGTGCACCTGAGGTACGCGGGATGATCGTAATCTTCTGGACCGGTGCTGAATGACTCTGCAATGCAGCTACCAGAGCGTGTCCTATCTCATGATATGCAACAACCTTCTTCTCTTGATCTGAAAGAACCGCATTCTTCTTCTGATATCCTGCAATAACCACTTCTATACTTTCTTCGAGATCAGATTCATTTACAACGGTCCTTCCACTACGGACAGCACGTAATGCTGCTTCATTTATAATATTGGCAAGCTCCGCACCGGATGCACCGGATGCCATACGTGCAATCGTATGCAGGTCAACATCATCAGATGCTTTTATCTTCTTTGCATGAACCTTTAAAATTGCTTCACGGCCTGCAAGATCCGGCAGTTCAACCGGCACACGCCTGTCAAAACGTCCCGGACGTGTAAGTGCCGGATCTAACGACTCCGGACGGTTCGTTGCAGCAAGAATGATGACACCATTATTTCCTTCAAATCCATCCATCTCTGTAAGCAGCTGGTTCAGAGTCTGCTCGCGCTCATCATTGCCGCCTGTAAATCCGGCACCATCACGTTTCTTGCCAATTGTGTCGATCTCATCGATAAATACAATACATGGAGCTTTCTCATTCGCCTGTTTGAAAAGATCACGCACCTTGGCAGCGCCCATACCAACAAACATTTCCACGAATTCAGAACCGGAAATGGAGAAGAACGGAACTTCCGCTTCACCGGCTACCGCTTTTGCAAGAAGTGTTTTACCTGTACCAGGAGGGCCTACAAGAAGGGCTCCTTTCGGCATAGATGCACCGATTTCTCTGTATTTCTGCGGGTTATGAAGATAATCTACGATTTCTGTCAGAAGGTCCTTGGCTTCGTCCTCTCCCGCTACATCTGAGAATTTGATTCCCGTAGATGATTTCACATATACTTTCGCATTACTCTTTCCAAATGACATTGCCCCACCGGGACCTCCGCCCATGGAACTCATCATCTTCTTGCTGAGCCACCTTCCAAGAAGGATAAAGATGGCAATCGGCAGTACATATCCTGCGATCAGACTAATCCATATAGATGTCTGCTGTGGTGCTGCTGCACCGAACTTGACATTTGCATCATGCAAACGGTCTACAAGGTCAGGATCATTCATCTTGACAGTTCTGAAATAACCCTCCTGTCCGTCACTCTCTGCTACATAATAAATATAATCATCCTGAATTTCTACTGTCTTAACGTAATCCTTCTCTACTCCTGTCAGGAAAGTACTGTAATCAGTCGTCTGTACCTTTCGTCCCTCAATTGCAGGAAGTAACAGCACATTCAGAAGAATGATAATAACTGCCGCAATGATATAATATACATAAAGCGGTTTTCTGCCAGGCTTTTTATTATCAAGGTTCATTGGCTTTTCCTCCATTTCGTTTTGTTATGATGTAACATATCACTTATTCATCTCTTTTTCAAGAAAAGCGAGATAAATTTCATAAAGATTTTAGAATTATCTGAACTGGTAAACCTCACATGACTAAAGTCACGTGCTTCCAGACGCTTTAGGCGTCAGACTGAATATCGGCGGATACGCCTGTAACTTAGGTGCGCAGTTATGCGCATTTCCCATGCCAGATATGGCTGGTTCCCACATTACAGGTAGTCCGCTGTATATCTGCCTGTATCTATGCTGCTTTTAAGAGTTCCATTTCTGAATGGAGTTTCCTCAGATCTGCATAAACACATGAGGTTCTACGCTTTACAGGAGGGACTTTTGCCTCCAGTAAAGACCTTTCCGTTGCCGGAAGGGGTTTTAAAAGTTCCCTTATAAAATATCTCGCCCCTATATTATAGGATGCTGACAGGTCACAATTATATCGTTTTCCTGTCTGGAAAGTACAGAGGCTGTGATTTTCCCGGTCACGTGTTACCGTCCCGGAACCATCATAAGCCAATCTGCTGGTATTCCATGCGCAGATCCTGGATACCCGCATCCCTTTCCTGTGTGCCTGATGTTCACAACACTTCTGGATATCTCTTTTTCTCCACAGGTGCAGTTTCTGTTTTTTCTTTCCCGCTATCTTCCCCTGCATCTCCAGATACTCGAACACGATCACATCTGCATGGTTTTCTTCCGCATATCTTACAATCGCACCCACAATCTTTTTTACCCAGTTCTGTGTTCAGACGTTTCGTATATGCCCATCTTCCCTGTGTCTGCGCAGAGCCATGTTCCCTCTGGGATCTGCGGATCCGTCCCAGTGTGCGGTACATCCGGTCTTTTTCACTGGGATGATCTATGAATCTTCTTCCCAGGACAGTTCCGTCTGCCCGCATGATCGTACAGACTGCATCGGTATTGATCCCTAAGTCCACGCTGCAGATAATCTGTTCTTTCACAGGTGTTTTGGTAAGTGTTACTTCCTCTTTATAGGAAAAACGCAAAAAATACTTCTGGTGTCTCTTTTCCAGAGTCGGGGCAGATGCCTTTTTCCCTGACCAGCATTTTCTCAGATATTCCATATCCGTATGATCCAGACGTACACAGGACCATTTCCAGTCATGACCGTCATAGAGTTTCAGGTATGCTTCGTCTTTCCCTTCCGCGCCTTCACGATACATGACATCACGGTAGAAGACCGGCATGGCGTGATTTTCATATACAAGCTTTGGTTTCCCGCTCTTTCCGTCGGTCTTTTCCCATAGATCCAGCCGTGTTTTATAAGAGGATACTGTCCCCAGTGCATGCTGGATGGCAGATCTGCGCAGATAGGAAGGCATCTTTGGGAACCGGATATCAAAATCAAAACAGGCATGGTTTTTCTTCGTAGTATGTACCAGATGTTCTGCAGCATTAAAACGCCTCTTTGCATCCGGGATTTCTGCTAATTCTTCCCATACCTGCACATAAATCCCAATCAGATAGCTGACAGCAGAACGGTAGATCTCCAGTGTCTGGCGGATTGGGATATTCTGTTTTCGTAATTCTACACCATAACTGGATATTATCTGCATTTTTATTTCTCCCTGATAACTCTTTTCTCAGATTCTGTTGTTTTTTCTACTACCTATGGTTATATTTTAGCACATATAGTGCCAAAAGTAAACATGTGTTCTTTCTTTGAGTAAAAAATTTGCGCGTCTAACTCATCTAAGTTCACTACTTAAATGAAAAACTAAATTCCGGTTTTAGACCAAATGCAAGAGTAAATTCCATATAGGTCGAAGTTACTTTTGCACACATATTTGCCATATTGTCTTTGATAATCATTACTCCGTATAATGTACTTGCAGCTGATTGCCTGCCTGTGCAGATTGGAGATAATTATGAAAAATAAAGGCAATCAGAAACATTTAACATTTGAACAGCGTGTTGATATCGAGAAAGGTCTTACTGAGAATAAAAGCTTCACTGAAATTGGACGAATTATTGGTAAAAATCCATCTACCATATCAAAGGAAGTACGTCTCCACGCACATACAAAAGAACGTCCGGATTCAGGTTACACTCACCCGCCATGTATTCATCGCAAGAACTGTAAGGTGACATGCTTGTGTGATAAGATGTGTGGCATTCATTGTAAGCTTTGCAGAAAACCATCCTTTCGCTGCACTGATATATGTCCCGCATATGAGACAGCTGAATGTGAGAAACTGAATAAACCCTCCCTACGTATGTAATGGCTGTGGTAAAAGCCCATTGTCTTATGCCCAAGTAAAGTTTTTATCATACCAAATATGCCCATGATGAGTACCGTAGCGTGCTAGTCGATTGCAGAGTC